>Ga0209282_1000010_pt1 | contig 231627 bp, 188 predicted proteins | sample Mtrugardesep15_FD_187529 | JGI IMG/M metagenome (GOLD analysis project Ga0209282, IMG submission 187529) | Root nodule microbial communities of legume samples collected from California, USA - M. trunc garden sep15 (SPAdes) (version 2) | ecosystem: Host-associated > Plants > Roots > Nodule...
GCTGACGCGGCGCATCTTTCTGCGCAAGCCGCGCGCGCAGGAAGATGCGCCGCGTCAGCCGGCACGTCCCGCCGCACGACCCGAGTCCCGGTCCGATGCCGGCGCATTCGCTGGCGCGGCAGCGTCGCCGTCGATGGCCGCTGGCCGCGAGGGGCTGGACCGTTGGGAAACCACGTCCCTGCCTACCCATAGCGCCGCCGGCTGGAGCCCCACGCCCCCGCGCACCAAGCAGATCGAAGCCGTCTCCGCACGCAAGCAGCCCGCATGGCAGCCGCCCCCGCGCACGCGCCAGTCGCCGCCGCAACCGGGCGAGATCTGGCTGCATCACGCCGATTCGCCCGGCGCTGTGAAGGCCGCGCCCGCCAAACCGGCGGCCGTGATGCCGCCGCCAGCCGCGAAGCCGGCGCCGGTGTCGCCGGCCCGGGCCGGTGTACCCAACCCCGCTCCCACCCCTGCGCCACAAAAGCCCGCCGCGCCGCGCGCGACGGTGGTGAGCAGCCCGTTCCGCAATCCCGCGTTGGGCCTGCGCTCGGCCATCACCACGCTGCCGGAAGCCGCACAGGCTGCGACGGTAGCGGCGGCGGTGGCGGCGGCCCCGTCCGACGTGGCCGTCATGGAGCCGCCCGCCGTCACGGCGACGATGCCGATGGAGCCAGAAGTCGTGGCACGCGCGGAAGCGATCGTGAACGGGATCGACGATCTCGCCACAGTGGATACCGTGGATACTCCCGCGCCTGCTGCCGTCCCCGCGACACCCGACGCACCCGTGACGATGGCCGCGATCCGCCAGGAGGCCTTGGAACTGCTGGCCGAACTGCGCGCGCTGGCGGGCCGGGCAGGGCAGGAAGCGGCGCCCGATGCAGTGGCAGAAACAGTGGCAGAAACAGTGGCAGAAACGCCCGTTGCCGAGCCAGAAGCGGTGGAAGAGCCCGTGGCGGCAGTGCTTGCCGAGCCGGAAGCCGCACCGGAGCCCATTGCTGAACCCCAACCCGAGCCAGAGCCGGAACCCGAACCCACGTTCTCCGTGGCAGACGCCGTGGCGTCGGCCGATTTCGTGATCGAGGCGCCCACGCCGTCACCGGCCGCCGCCGAGGCATCGGAAGACGACGCAAGCGACGACACCAACGACGACGTCACCCCCGCGTTCGACGCCAACACGCTGGTGCAGCCCGCGCCCAAGCCGCGCATCGTGCTGCCTGCGGTGGTCGGCCGGACCGTGCCGCTGACGCCGGCCGCTGCGCCTGTAGCAACCCCCGCCCCGGTCACCCCGCCGCCGCCCCGTATCGTGGACTATCGCCTCCCGAGCGCCGGTCTGCTCGAAGCGGCCGTCGAGAACGGCGAGGAAGTTTCCGAAGAACACCTGCGCGAAACGGGCGAACTGATCGCCCAGCGTCTGGCCGAGTTCAAGGTGCCGGTGTCGGTGGTCGGCGCCAGCGCCGGGCCGGTCATCACGCGCTTCGAGGTGGATCCGGCCATGGGCGTGCGTGGTGCACAGGTGGTGGGGCTGATGAAGGACCTCGCGCGCGCGCTCGGCGTGACGTCGATCCGCGTGGTGGAAACCATTCCCGGCAAGACCTGCATGGGGCTGGAGCTGCCCAATGCCAAGCGCCAGATGATCCGGCTGTCCGAGATCGTGGCCGGCGCGGCGTTCCAGGCGCATGCCTCGCGGCTGGTGCTGGCGATGGGCAAGGACATCACCGGCAACCCCGTGGTGACCGACCTCGCCCGCGCGCCGCACCTGCTGGTGGCCGGTACCACCGGCTCGGGCAAGTCCGTCGCGGTCAACGCGATGATCCTGTCGATGCTGTACAAGGCCACGCCGGAAGACGTGCGCCTGATCATGATCGACCCCAAGATGCTCGAACTGTCCGTGTACGAGGGCATTCCGCACCTGCTGGCGCCCGTGGTCACGGACATGAAGCAGGCCGCGCACGCGCTGAACTGGTGCGTGGGGGAGATGGAAAAGCGTTATCGGCTGATGTCCGCGCTCGGTGTGCGCAATCTGGCCGGCTACAACCAGAAGATCCGCGCGGCCGAGGCGGCCGGCGAGAAGGTGCGCAACCCGTTCTCGCTGACGCCGGACGCGCCCGAGCCGCTGTCCACGCTGCCGCTGATCGTGGTGGTAATCGACGAATTGGCCGACCTGATGATGGTGGCCGGCAAGAAGATCGAGGAACTGATCGCCCGACTGGCGCAGAAGGCGCGCGCCGCCGGTATCCACCTGATCCTGGCCACGCAGCGGCCGTCCGTGGACGTCATCACGGGCCTGATCAAGGCCAATATCCCGACGCGCGTGGCGTTCCAGGTGTCGTCGAAGATCGATTCGCGGACCATTCTCGACCAGATGGGCGCCGAAAGCCTGCTGGGGCAGGGCGACATGCTGTTCCTGCCGCCCGGCACCGGCTACCCGCAGCGCGTGCATGGCGCGTTCGTGGCGGACGACGAGGTGCACCGGGTGGTGGAGCACTGGAAGCAGTTCGGCGAGCCTGACTATGATGAAGCCATCCTGGCCGGCGACACGCCGGAAGGCGCCACCGACCTGTTTGGCGAGACCGGCGGCGAGGGCGAATCCGACCCGCTGTACGACGACGCGGCCTCGTTCGTGCTCAATTCGCGGCGGGCGTCGATTTCCGCCGTGCAGCGCCAGCTGCGCATCGGCTACAACCGTGCCGCACGGCTGATCGAGCAGATGGAAGCGGCGGGGCTTGTCTCGCCGATGGGCCGCAACGGCACGCGCGAGGTGCTCGCCCCGGGCGGACCCGAGTAACGCCCCGGCAGGCCGGGCGGAGGAAACCAGCGATGATACCGATCCACGGCAACCTGCTGCAAGACGTGCCGGCGAACGCGCCGGGCGAGGTGTTTACTGCGCTGACGCAGTGGCAGGGTGCCGGCGACGTGCGCATCGAGCGGATCGTCTCCAATGGGCAGGCCAGCCCGCCCGGTTTCTGGTACGACAACCCCGAGGACGAATGGGTGGTCGTGGTCAGCGGCAGCGGCGCGGTGGAGATCGATGCCGGCGCCACGCACACGCTGGGCGCCGGCGACTGGCTGCACCTGCCGGCCCATTGCCGCCACCGCGTGGCCTGGACCGACGCCGCCCAGCCGACGATCTGGCTGGCCGTGCATGTTGCACGCCAGCCCTCCGGCGACCAACCCCCCGGCCAATCCGCCAACCAGGCTGGCCCAACTTCCTGATCCACTGCCGTTATGATGTCGGGACATCCCCACGCGGAGCCCCGGCTTGCCTGCCTCGACCCAGCGTTTTCCCACCGCATTCCCGCTGCTCGTGGCGTGGATGGCGCTCATGGCGGCCCTGCTGTGCGCCCGCCCGGCCCAGGCCGAGCCGCTGCGCGTTGGCTCCAAGCGCTTCACCGAGTCGTACATCCTCGGTGAAATCCTGACCCAGACTGCCGCCGCTGCGCACAGCGAGGCGCGCCATCTGCCGGGCCTGGGCAACACCGCCATCGTCTTCGAGGCGCTCAAGGCGGGCAGCATCGACCTCTATCCCGACTACACCGGCACGCTGGCCGGCGAGATCCTGAAGCTGCCCCCCGGCGCCACGCTGGCCCAGATCAACGCGGCGCTGGCGCCGATGGGCCTTGGCGCGGGCATCCCGCTGGGCTTCGAGAATACCTATGCGATTGCGGTGGCCGACGCCCGCGCGGGCAATCTGCGCAAGCTGTCCGACCTCGCCGGCCAGCCCCGGCTGCGGCTTGGCCTGTCGCACGAGTTCCTGGGCCGGGCCGATGGCTGGCCGATGCTGGCGCAGCGCTATGGCCTGACGCAGCGGCCGGTCGGCATCGACCATGGCATTGCCTACGAGGCGCTGGCCGAGGGGCAGATCGACGCCACCGACATCTATTCCACCGACGCCAAGATCCGCAAATTCCACCTGCGCGTGCTGGAGGACGACAGGCATGTCTTTCCACCTTACGAAGCCGTGATCGTCTATCGGCTCGACGCGCCGCGCCGGCATCCGGCCGCATGGCAGGCGTTGCAGGGGCTGGCCGGCCGGATCAGCGTGACGGACATGATCGACATGAACGCGGCGGCCGAGATCGATGGCGAGTCGTTCGCGGCCATCGCCCGGCGGTTCGTGGGCGGGGCGGGGGTCGCGTCGACGGGGGAAAAGAAGGGCGACCGGCGCGATGGCCTCGGCGGGGTGCTCTGGAGCGCCGATACCTGGCGGCTGACCGTGCGGCATCTGTCGCTCGTCGGCGGCGCAGTAGGGGCGGCCACGCTGCTGGGCGTGCCGCTCGGGATTGTCGCGGCGCGCCGGCGCCGGCTCGGGCAGGCGGTGTTGGCCGTGGTGAGCGTGTTGCAGACGATTCCCTCGCTGGCCCTGCTGGCCATGCTGATCCCGCTGCTGGGCCAGATCGGCGTCTGGCCGGCCATGGTTGCGCTGTTCCTCTACGCGCTGCTGCCCATTGTCAGAAACACCTGTACTGGATTGCAACAAATCGCGCCGGGCATGCGGGATGCGGCGCGCGCGCTGGGCTTCCGGACCGGGCAGGTGCTGCGCTATGTGGAGTTGCCGCTGGCGATGCCGATCATCCTGGCCGGTGTGAAGACGGCCGCCATCATCAGCGTGGGCACGGCGACCATCGCCGCCTTCGTCGGGGCCGGCGGCTACGGCGAGCGGATCGCCACCGGTCTGGCGCTCAACGATTCCACGCTGCTGCTGGCCGGCGCCGTGCCGGCGGCGGTGCTGGCCCTCGTCATGCAGGGCGGCTTCGGGCTGGTGGAAGCCTACTGGGCCTGGCGTCGCCGCGCCTGAATCGTCGGGCTTCGTCGGCTATCGGCCGGCTTTCGCCAGTGTGCCCAGTGTCTTCACCGCAGCCTCGGCCGTCTCGTTCCAGGCGTGCCCGTAGTTGATCCGGATGCAGTGGCGAAAGCCCTGCCGCGCCGAGAACACCGGCCCCGGCGCAATGCCGATACCCGCCGCCCGGGCCGCCTGATGCAGCGCCAGCGCGTCGAAGCCTTCGCCCAACTCCACCCACAGGAAATAACCGCCGTCCGGCCGCGATACGCGTACATCGTCGGGGAAATACCGGCCAATGGCGTCGATCATTTGCCCCTGCTGCATTTCCAGCACATGGCGCAGCCGGCGCAGATGCTTGTCGTAGCTGCCATGGCGCAGGTATTCGGCCAACGCCAGCTGCGTGGGCACGCCGGCGGAGAGCGTAGTCATCAGCTTCAGATGGCGGATGGCCTCGCCGTAGCGCCCGGGCGCCACCCAGCCGATGCGGAAACCCGGCGCCAGCGTCTTCGAGAACGAACTGCAGTGCATCACGAGCCCTTCGGTGTCGAACGCCTTGGCCGGCAGCGGGCAGCGGTTGCCGAAGTACAGCTCGCCATAGACATCGTCCTCGATCAGCGGCACGCCGTGGCGCGCGAGCAGGGCCACCAGCGCGCGCTTGCGGTCCTCGGCCATGCTGGCGCCCATCGGGTTCTGGAACTGGGTCATGAACCAGCACGCCTTGATGCGATGGCGCCCGAGCGCGGCCTCCAGTGCGTCGAGATCGAGGCCATCCACGGGATCGACCGGAATTTCCACCGCCTTGAGCCGGAGCCGCTCCAGCGCCTGGAGCGCGGCGTAGAACCCCGGCGATTCAATGGCCACCACATCGCCCGGCTCGGTCACGGCCATCAGGCAGAGGTTCAGGGCGTCGAGCGCGCCGTTGGTGACGATGATGTCGTCCACCGGCTGCGGCGCGCCGGTGCCGAGGTAGCGCAGGCCGATCTGCTGCCGCAGCGCGGCATTGCCCGGCGGCAGGTCGTCCACGCTGTTCCACGGATCGAGTTCGCGGCCGGCGCGCGCCAGTGCCTTGCCCAGCCGCTCCCACGGGAACAGCTCGGGCGAGGGAAAGGCGGAGCCGAACTGCACCAGATCGCGCTCGCGCGCGCCGTCGAGCACGGAGAAGACCAGCCGGGAGACATCGACCTCGGTCGACACCTTCTGCGGCGCGTGCGCCCGGGGCGCCGGCAGCACGCGGGTGGCCGCGCCCGCCACGTAGTAGCCGGATCGCTCGCGCGCCCGCACCAGCCCGCGCTCCTCGAGCCGGTAGTAGGCCTGGAAGGCCGTGGACGGGCTCACGCCATACTGGGCCACGGTCTTGCGGATGGAGGGCAGGCGCGTGCCGGGCGGCAGCGTGCCGTTGCGGATGTCGGCGGCCAGTGTCTCGGCCAACGCTTCATAACGTTTCATGCTTTGGGAATCGGCGCAAATCTGATACGGTAAAAAGTCATGCGGCTGATTCTGTTCCGTTTCGGGCTCAGGCCGCAAGATGTCGGGTCCAATCCGTCCCCATGCAGTCCGATTACAGGATGCGCCCCATGCGATGTTTCGGAAGGTGGTTGCCGGCCGCCCTCGCCGCGCTTGCGGCCTTGACCGTGATGAGCGTACTGACCGCGCTGCCCGCGCGGGCAGCGGCGCCGGCGAGCGCGCCGTCCCCGGAGCAGATCGCACGCGGCCGCTACCTGGCCGGCATCGCTAACTGCGCCGCTTGCCATACCAAGGAGGGCGGGGCGCCCATGGCCGGCGGTCTGCCGCTGCGCACCGGCGCCGGCACGGTCTATTCGACCAACATCACGCCGGACTCGGCCACGGGCCTCGGCGAGTATTCGCTCGATGATTTCGACCGCGCCGTTCGCCGCGGCGTGGCGCGCGACGGCAAGCGCCTCTATCCGGCCATGCCGTACACGTCCTATGCCCGCATGACACGCGACGACGTGGCGGCGCTCTACGCCTACCTGCGTGCCGAGGTCAGGCCGGTCAGCCAGTCCAACCCAGACGCCGAGATGCGCTGGCCGTACAACATGCGCTGGCTGCTGGTGCCCTGGAACTGGCTGAATTTGCGCGATGACCCCGTGCGTACCGATGCCTCCAAGGGCGCCGCCTGGAACCGGGGCGCCTACGTGGTGCAGGCCGTGGCGCACTGCGGCGCCTGCCATACGCCGCGCGGGCCGCTGTATGGGGAGAAGGGGCTGGACGAGCGCAGCCGGCATTTCCTGGCTGGCGCGTCCGTCGAAGGATGGTCGGCCACCAACCTGACGGGCGACCAGATCACGGGCATCGGCGCGTGGACGAAGGCGGACGTGGCCGAGTACCTGCGCACCGGCCGCAATGCCCACGCCACCTCGTTCGGGCCGATGTCCACGGTGATCGCCGCGTCCACGCAGCATATGACGCCGGGCGACCTGGACGCCGTGGCCACCTATCTGAAGTCACTGCCCGGCACGCGCGGCGAGACCCAGCCATTCCGCTACGACCCCACCGTGACCACGTTGCTGGAGCAGGGTCGATTCGATGCGGCCGGCGCGCGCCAGTACGCCACGTTCTGCATGCCCTGCCACAACGCCAGCGGACGTGGCTTCGCGCGGGTGTTTCCGCCGCTGGCGGGCAACCCGACCGTGGCCGATCCAGACCCGGCGTCGCTGATCAACCTGCTGCTCGAAGGCGCCGTCACCGCGCGCGTGAGCACCGCGCCCACCGATTACCACATGCCCGGCTATGGCTGGACCATGGAAGACCAGGAGCTGGCCAACCTGCTCACGTTCATCCGCGGCAGCTGGGGCAACCGTGCCGCGCCCGTGACGGAGGCCGCCGTGGCCGCCCGCCGGCGCGAACTCGGCACGCCCACGCCCGAACCCGCACGGCCCCCATCGCGCTGACGCCATGACGATCACTCGCAGAGACTTCCTCAATGGCGCCGCGCTGACCATCGCGGCCGGTATCGCCCCGGCGGGCTTGGTGCGTGCACAGGCCACGGCGGCCGGCTACCCGCCGGCGCTCACCGGGCTGCGCGGCAACCATGCCGGCACGTTTACGCTGGCCCACGGGCTGGCGCGCGAAGGCACCACATACCCGACCGTGCTGGCGCGAGAATCGTATGACCTCGTGGTAGTGGGCGGCGGCATCAGCGGGCTGGCGACGGCCTGGTTCTATCGCCAGAAGTTCGGCGCGGACCGGCGCATCCTGATCCTCGACAATCACGACGACTTCGGCGGCCACGCCAAGCGCAACGAATTCACGGTGCGCGGCAAGACGCTGGTGAGCTATGGCGGCAGCGCCGAGATGCCGCCATCCGCCACCGACAGCGCGGCCATGCGCACGATGCTGGCCGGGGTGGGCATCGACATCCGCACCGCGCCGGCACCCGGCCCGGGCGACGCTTATCAGCGCCGGGGGATGGGCCGCGCGGTGTTCTTCGACGCCGAGCACTTCGGCCGCGACCAGTGGCTCGCGGGCGATCCGTTCGCAGACGGGATCGATGCCCGGAACGCCGCCAGCCAGCCGCCCGCCGACGGCATCGCCCATTTTCTCGATGCCGCGCCACTGCCCCCGGCAGACCGGCAGGCGCTGCTGCGGCTGGCGCAGGGCGGGGTGGATTACCTCGCCGAGATGAGTGGGACCGATCGCACGGCCTACCTCCAGCGGACGCGCTATGCGATCTTCTTGCGCGAGAAAGCGGGGCTTGGCCTGCCGGCCGTGCGTTTCCTGCGCAGCCGCAGCCACGATGCCTATGCGCTCGACGCGGACGGCATCTCGGTGGCGCAGGCTATCGCCATCGGTCTGCCGGCGGGGGCGGGCATGCCCAAGCCGGTGCTCGATCCGCGCCTCGGCAAGTCGCCGGCCTCGCGGCTCTGGTTTGCCGATGGCAACGCCACGCTGGCCCGGGCGCTGATCCAGGCGCTGGTGCCGGGCGTGTCCATGGCGCCGCGCGGTGGCGCCGGGCTGGCCGATGCCCGCTTCGACTACGCCCGGCTGGACCGCGACGGCAGCCCGGTGCGCGTGCGCCTGAACAGTACGGCGGTGGCCATCGAACCCGATGTGCGCATCACGCGCGTGACCTATGGCTGGCAAGGCAACCTGCAACGCGTGGAGGCGCAGCACGTGGTGGTGGCCGGCTACAACATGATGGTGCCGTTCATCCTGCCGACGCTGCCGGCGCCGGCCAAGGCCACGCTGCGCGCGTGCGTGAAGGCGCCGCTGGTGTATACGAAGGTGGCGCTGGACGACTGGCGCGCCTTCGAGACCCTCAAGGCGTGGCGCATCCACGCGCCGACCATGGCGTATTCGGACCTGTGGCTGGAGGCGCCGGCTGGTGCTGCAGCCGATCCGGCCAATCCGGCGGTGCTTCACATGCTCTACGTGCCCACGGTGCCGGACAGCGGCATGAGCGCGCGCGAGCGCTTCCGCGCCGGTCGCGCCTTCCTGCTGGGCACGCCCTTCGACGCCCTCGAGCGCGAAATCCGCGCCCAACTGGACCGCATGCTGGCCCCGGGCGGCTTCGCTTCATCGAAACAGATACGTGGGATTACGCTGAACCGCTGGGCGCATGGCTACAGCTATATGCCGGGCGGGCTGGCGCCCGACGACGCCTCGCTGCAGGCCGCGCTGGAACAGGCGGGGCGAGGGGTCGGCAATGTGCGGATTGCCGGCGCGGACAGCGCCGGCAGTGCATCGGTGACGGGCGCGGTGGATACCGCGTGGCGCGCCGTGGACAGCCTGTCTCGCCCCGCCGCCTAGCGGGGCAGGAGCGGGAGGCGGGCGGCTCCGGTCAGTTGCCGGTGACGAACTTCTGGAGCAGCCGGCGGAATTCCTCGAATTCCTCCTCGCTGAAGCCCTTCAGGTGATGGTTCAGCACCTCGGGCGCGATGTCGGGAATCTGCGTGGCGACGGCCTTGCCTTTCTCGGTCAGGATCAGATTGACCACGCGCCGGTCGTCGATGCTCCGGCTGCGCTCCAGCAGCCGCTTTTCCTCCAGTTTGTCGAGCATGCGCGTCATCAGGCCGCTGTCGATGCCGAGCAGCTTGCTGATCTCGAACGGCGTGGTCGCCATGCCGCGGTTCAGCGACAGCAGGATGCCCATCTGCTGGCCATTGATGTCCAGCGGACGCAGGGCCGAATCCATCTCCAGCAGCAGGCTGTTGCGCGCCTTGTTGAGATGGAAGCCGATACTCTGTGTGAGCTGGAAGTTGTCTTTGGTGTAGTGGTTCACTGCGCTTACCCCCTCTTGCATCCAATCGATCAAGCCGCGCGACGGCTCGCCAGCGCGTGAGCGCGGCTGATACGGCCGTCTGTTCTTTGCCTTCGGTGGCGTGCGCGCATACGCGGTGTGCGCCGGGACATGTGCCCCATGCCATGTCCGCAGCTAGTCTGGCAAATCTTGTAAAAAATGTGAATTCAATTTTATTGTGATTTGATGTAAATGCCGCTGGTATCTAAATTGCCGCCCAAGAATAATCCCCTAGATAATCACCCATCCGGGTGGCACGATTTCCATCGAGATAATGATGGATGACCCAAGCGGGTAAGTTGCAAGGTACGGCATCGACACTGGCGCAGGGTGCCTGGAAAAGAAAAACTAAACACGGGCGCAAGAACGTTCATATCGGCAATCCGGTCATGGAGGCGCAGGCTACGTTACATTCGCCGCAGGGCGTCGCCCCATTTAGCACGCCAGCTCATCGATGAGAGCCACCATGCATCCTTTCGCCCGGGCCTCGATGGCGGGCCTGATTGCGGCCGCCGCATCGGTCGGCCATGCCCAACCGGTGCCGGACGCGCTGGTCCCTTCGCAGGCACAGCCACCAGCCGCCCCGCCAGGCAAGTCGGAAAAACCGCCGCTGTCGTTCTTCGACCCCGAGGACGGCATGCTCGACATGAGCGATTTCCTGCTCCACCACAAGGGCGCGCTGCCCGTGCCGACCATCATCACGGAGCCGGCCGTCGGCTATGGCTTCGGGCTCGGGCTGCTGTTCTTTTCGCAATCGCTGGCCGACCGGGCCGCCGAGGCCCACGCCAGCGGCGAGGGCCCTGCGCCACCCAATATCACCGGCATCGGCGGCGCCTATACCGAAAATGGCACCTGGGCGGCCGGGCTCGCGCATTTCCATACCTGGCAGGGCGACCGCATCCGCTACCTCGGCGCGATCGCCAAGGTGAGCGCGAATCTGGAGTATTTCGGCTTGTCGAACCAGCCGCGTCACTATTCGCTGGACGGGGTTTTTCTGGTGCAGCAAGTGCTATTCCGCGTGGCCGATTCGCACTGGTATGTCGGACCGCGTTATACCTATTTCGATTCCACGGCCACGTTCAAATTCGGCGGCAACGCCCCGGAAGTGGGGGGAGTGACCAGCGAACAGCGCATCGGAAAGGGTGCACTCGTGGTCGATTATGACTCCCGCGACAATATTTTCTTCCCGGGCAAGGGGATTTATGCCGAATTCGAGGCCCAGTTCGCGCGCGGGGCGCTCGGCAGTTCGCAGGACTTCAATATGTATAACGCGCGGGGTTTCACCTGGCTGCCCATCGCCCGCACGCTGATCCTGGGGCTGCGCGCCGACACCAAGTTCTCGACGGGTGATGTGCCGTTTTATGCACAGCCCTATGTCGATCTGCGCGGCGTACAGGTAGGCCGCTACCAGGACCGCAACGCCGTGGTTTCCGAGGTGGAGTTGCGTTGGGACGTCACGCCGCGCTGGTCGGTGCTCGCCTTCAGCGGGGTGGGCAAGGCCTACGGACGCTGGAACGACTTCTCAGACGCCAGCACCGTGGTCAGCGTGGGCACCGGCTTCCGCTATGTCATCGCACGGAAGCTGGGGATTTCGATGGGGATCGACATCGCCCACAGCCGGGACCAGAACGCCTTCTATATCCAGATGGGCAGCGCGTGGCGCTGAGTGGCTGACCACGCACCGCCCATCCGCCCTGATCCTTACACGGCCGGGAAGTCCAGTGTGGTGTCGTTCAGGCGATTGATCATATTGGTGAAGAGGATGGCGCCGACCGCGTGCACCGCCTCCACGATCTGCGTGTCGTTGAAGCCGGCGGCGCGCACTGCCTCCACGCTCGCGGCCGGCAACGTGCCGCGCGTGCCCACCAGTTCGAGGACGAAGCGCACCAGCGCGTCGGTCCGGGCGTCCTGCGGATAGCTGCCCTGGCGCAATTGGCGGGTTTCCTCAGCGGTATAGCCAGCCAGCTTGGCGATCATCGTGTGGGCGGCCACGCAGTAGTCACAACCGCTGTGCTCGCTCACGGACAGGTTGATCGCTTCCCGTTCACGCGCAGAGAGTGAACTTCCCTTGACGACTTCGCCGGCCTGCAGCGTCTGCGCCAGCACGGCCGGCGCGTTGCTGCCGATGGTGGCGTACATATTCGGCACCTTGCCGAGGCCCTTGCGGATGGCGCCGAACAGTTCGGCGGTCTGGCCGGTGGCTTGCTGGACGGGGGCGGTATGGAGACGGGTGGTCATGATTGCAACTCCTTGCTGATGCGATGGGTGAGAGTTCTGGGTTCCTTGCTGCGGAGACACCGTGCTGCGTGGCGCTTCCTTGGACTCCATAGTAGGGGCGTCGACGATCCGAATGGACTAGAATTCACTCAACTATTTGCTCAATCGTCTCAATGGATAGTCTCAGCGAACTCGTACGCCTGCTCGCGCCATCGGGCACCGTGGACCTGCATTGCCGCGTGGCGGGGGTCTGGTCGACCTTCAACGCCCAGGCCGCGCCGGGGCACGTGCCGTATCACGTGATCCTCGAAGGTGAGATCGAGATTGCCGTGGGCGATGGCCGCCTGCGCGCCACCGCCGGCGACGTGCTGCTGTTCCCGCATGGCGCCGCCCACACGCTGATCGGCCTGCAGGCCGGCTCGCGCGCCGTGGCGGCGTCGCGCCATTTCAACGGGGTGGTCACCGAAGTCACCGTGCCCGGCGCCGCCGCGCCGCTGGACATCCTGTGCGGCACCTTCGTGCTGGGCAGTTCGGCCGATGTGCTGCTGCGCACGCTGCCGGAGGTGCTGTGCATCGGCACCGACGATCCCAACCTCAACGGGAATGCGAGCTGGCTGCGCGGGCTGATCGGCATGATGCATGCCGAGGCGGACCGGCCACGGCCGGGTGGGGCCGCGATTGTGGCGGACCTGTCCACGGCGCTGTTCACGGTGCTGCTGCGGGCCTTGATCGATCGGGGCGGGGTGTCGCGCGGGCTGATCGCGCTGATGGCGGACGCCCGCATGGCGCGCGTGGTGGAGGCGGTGGTGCGGGCGCCCGAACAGCCGTGGACCGTCGATAGCCTGGCCGCGCTGTGCAACGTCTCGCGCGCGACCCTGGCGCGGCGCTTCAGCCAACTCGGCGGCATGACCCCGCTGGAACTGGTGACCACGCTGCGCATGGATCGCGCCGCCCGGCTGCTGCGGCAGGACGGGCTCTCCGCCGCCGCCGTGGGCGAGCAGTGCGGCTACGCCTCGCAGGCCGCGTTCGGCCGCGTGTTCGCCCAGCATTTCGGCATCGCCCCGGGCGCGTACCGGCGCCAGCATCGTGCGCGCCGGGCCGCCGACGATTGATCGATGTGAGCCACGATCGACATTTTTGCTGTGGGAGGTGACCCGTCACGAACATGCAGCACGCGCCCGCTGGCGGGCAGGGCCCCGCGTTGACTAGACTCGACGGAACGACAGGAGTCTCCAGGAGGGCTGCGCCATGGCCGCACGTTCCATCGCCTCGCTATCCATCAGCTTTGGGCTGGTGTCGATTCCCGTGAAAGTGTTCTCGGCCACCGAGAGCAAGTCCGGCATCAGCTTCAACCTGCTGCACAAGGGCTGCGGCTCGCGCCTGCGCCAGCAGTACATCTGCCTGAAGGAAGACGTGGTGGTGGAGCGCGCCGAGATGGTCAAGGGTTACGAGTTCGAGAAAGACCGCTACGTCACGTTCACGCCCGAGGAGCTTTCCGCGCTGGAAGAGGCCGCGCAGCAGACCATCGACATCGTCTCGTTCATGCCCGCCGGCGCCATCGACCCGATCTACTACGACAAGCCCTACTACCTGGGCCCGGACAAGCGCGGCGCCAAGCCGTACAACCTGCTGGCCGAGGCCATGCGCAAGACCAAGACCTGCGCGCTGGCCAAGTGGTCGTGGAAGGGCAAGCAGTACATGGTGCAGATCCGCGTCGGCGACGATGGCCTGATCCTCCAGCAACTGCTTTATGCCGACGAAGTACGCGACATGGCCGACCTGCACGTCGAGGAGACCGACGTGCAGCCCGCCGAACTGGCGCTGGCGCAGCAGTTGATCGAGCAAAACTCGGTGAAGGGCTATGACGCCTCGGCCTATACCGACGAGGAGAAGCAACGCATCCTCGAGCAGATCGACAAGAAGATCTCCGGCAAGAAGATCACCGTGGCGGCCGAGGCCCCGGCGCCGTCCGGCGGCGAGGTCATCGACCTGATGGAGGCCCTGCGCAAGAGCATCGGCGCGAACAAGCGCCAGCCGGCGGCGGCCAAGAGTGCGGGGAAGGTTGCCGCCCCCGCTGCCGAAACCGCGCCACGCAAGACCGCCCGCCGTGCCGCTGCGGCGCCGGCCAAGACCGCAGCCGAGCCAAAACGCGCTCGCAAGCAGGGCTAGCGCGATGACGGATGCGTATTGATGGATGACTACTCCATGCGCGATGTCCAGGGCGTTCTGGGCATTTCGCGCACCGTGGTGACGGCGCTGATCGCCGCCGGCGTGATCGCCCCCCGGCGCGGCGCACGCCAGGCCTATCGGTTCACGTTCCAGGACGTGGTGCTGCTGCGCACAGCCCAGTCACTGCGCGATTCGCGCATTCCCACGCGCCACATCACGCGCTCCCTGAAACGGCTGCAAGGGCTGGGCGAGGGGCGGCCGCCTACCGGCCTGCGCCTGTCCGCCGTGGGCGGCGACGTGACCGTGCAAGACCGCCAGGGCCGCTGGCACGTGGACACCGGCCAGTTCGTGCTCGACCTGGACGCGGCCGGCAGACCGCCGCAGCCATCGGGCAATATCGTCGATCTGCGACACGCGCGCGCGCCGGCAGCGCCAGCGCCCTCGGTCGGCGACACCGATCCCACCGGCTGGTTCGAACGCGCCGTGGCCAGCGAGCAGCATGACGACGTCCCCGGCGCCGAAGCGGCCTATCGTCAGGCCGTGGCGGCGGCGCCGGACTACCTCGACGCCTGGCTGAACCTGGGCTGCCTGCTGAGCGAGCAGGGCCGCCATGCCGATGCCGTGGCCAGCTACCGGGCCGCGCTCGCGGCATTGCCCGCGCAGCCGTTGCTGCACTTCAACCTCGGCGTGGCGCTGGAAGACGCCGGCGCGCCGCGCGAGGCGCTGGAGAGCTACCACGCGTGCATCGAACTGGCCCCTGATTTCGCCGATGCGCATTACAACGCCGCGCGGCTGCACGAGGCCATCGGCGACCCGCGTCGCGCCATCCGGCATTACAACCAGTACCGCAGGCTCGAGCCAGTGGACTAAACGCCACAGCGACGCGCATGTAGGCGCTTGTCGGACAGCATTGAAACGGCAGGCCGGCCCACAATCAGCGGACAGTCCAGGTTGGCGGAGGGGAAGTCTTGGGCATGGCATGGCGCGACCGCTTCGAGGGATGGTCTTTCTCGCCCGTCACGTGGCTGGTGTCGTTGGTGGTGTGCGCCGTGACCACGGCGAGTGCGCTGTGGGTGGGGCAGCAGTATGCCCAGCAACTGGTGGATCGCCGCGAATCGATGGTCGCCCGGGATGTGGTGGCCGCCATCGAGCGCATCATCGCCACTGTGGAGCGCGAGGGCACTCTGCACGTGGCGCCGCTGGCCGGCCTGCCGTGCGCGGCCATCGGCCGCCCGCTGCGCGAGCGCGAAAGCTACATCCCCTATGCGCGCGCGGCGGCCGTGGTGGCCAATGACGTGATCTATTGCTCGTCGGCGCGCGGCGAGATCAAGGTGCCGCTGAGCTGGTATTTCGGCGATAACAAGGCCGCCGCGCGACAGCAGCGCATCGTGCTGGTCGGCCGCACGCCGTTCCGCGAACAGGCGCCCGCGCTGGTGCTGTACCTGCCCAGCGCCACCGAGCCCTCGCAGGGCGCGATTTTCCTGATCGACGGCACCTACCTCGTGGACACCCTGGCGCACGGCAAGGAATTCGGCGCCGGCACCATCGCCCTGAGCGTCGGCGAGGCCACGATGGACCAGGACGGCACCTACCGCGACGCGCCCACCGCCATCCCACGCAACACGCTAGCCCGCTCCACCGCCTATCCCCTCACCGTGGCGGTGGCGGCATCCCCGGCGTTCTCCTCCGAGCTGTTGCACCGCTACGCCCTGTTCATCGGCGCCATCGGGCTGCTGCTCGGGCTGCTGGCCGTGGCCGGCTTCCTGGCCGTGGCCGCGCCCAAGCGGCTGCTGCTCCAGGCCGTGCGGCAGGGCCTCCGGCGCGGCGAGTTCCATCTGGCCTACCAGCCGATCGTGGCGGTGCGCACGCGCGAGACCATCGGCGTGGAAGCCTTCCTGCGCTGGCGCCATCCGCGCTGGGGCATGATCCCGCCCTCGTCGTTCATCGAAACGGTGGAATCGACGGCGGTGATCGACGACATCACGCGCTTCGTCCTGCATCAGGCTGTGGACGACATGAACCGCTACCGCCCGACGCGCGCGCTCCATGTGGCCGTGAACGTGGCGCCGCTGAACCTGCGGCGCAAGGGCTTCGCGGCGGAACTGGCGGCATTGCAGGCATCGATGCCGGACGGCTCCGGGCTGGTGATGGAAATCACCGAGCGCCACCTGCTGGCCGACCACGGCGCGGCCATGGAGGCGTTCGACCGCCTGCACCACGCCGGCATCCGCCTGGCCGTGGACGACTTCGGCACGCGCAACAACAACCTCGACATGATCCGCAACTTCCCGTTCGACTACCTGAAGATCGATCGGCAATTCACCCAGGACGTCTCCCCGGACGGCCGCGCCCTGCTGCGCAGCATCGTGGCAATGGCCCACCACTTCCGGCTGGTGGTCATCGCGGAAGGCATCGAATCAGAAGCACAGCACGCCTTGCTGGCCGAAGTCGGCGTCGACTGCGCCCAAGGCTACCTGTACCGCCGCCCGGCCAGCGCCCGGGAGATCCTGGGAGATGGGGAGGTGCAGGAGTCGAAGGCGATGGTGGCGGCTTAGGTGGTGGCGCAGGGGGGCCATCACATTTACTTCAAAGGCAGGTCGACCGTGGCCCGCTGAAGCTGGTCGGCGCGCCAGTGGTTAAGCTCGGCCTCACAGGCCAACCGCCAGATTTCCAACGCGTTGCCAATCGCGCCGCCGCCCAGCGCTGCGGCAAGCGAGCACTGATCCTTGCGATAGGTGGCAAAGGCTTTCGTGCTGGCAGCCAATCGCACTTTTGCGAAATTGACGTATTTGGGGTCTTCATCCCATCCGGCAAGTCGGCCACTGGCCTCCGCCTCGGCAGCCTTCAATGCCTTGCGGCTCTCGTCCACCTTCGCCACAAGGCATTCGCGCATGCCAGCCTGCGAATACGCTCCGCACGCTTCGCGCAAGGTCCGCTCGTTGACCGTGGCAGCGGGCGCCGCGTAAACCGGCATTGAACCAAGTGCCAGCCATAGGGCGACGAATCTTATTGCGCGCATGATGTCGGAGTGCCTCTCAAAAGCGATGTCATATCAAGCCGGCCATCCTATTCAATTGCGCGATAGCGGCCAATGACACCCGACAAACCTCACCCCTCCGCCCCAATCATCCAGCACGCCACATCCAGCCTGACTGTCTCGCCGTGCACGTACGGGTCGAACGCCGGGCGTACTACGTCGATGATGGCTTTCTGCCGGGTTTCGTCGAGGTTGGGGAGGATGCGGCCCAGGGGGCCGAGGCGGGTGATGTAGGTGAGCAGGTCTTTTTCGGCGAAGGTGCAGGTGACGTCGATGGGCTGGAGGTCGATGTCGTGCCAGCCGCTGTCTTTTAGGATTTGTTCGACGCGGGCGGCGTTGGCGAAGGCGAACTGGCCGGGGGCGTTGGGTTGGCGCGGGGGCAGTTCGGGCAGCAGCGGGGCGGCGGCCTGTTCGGCGGTGGTCATGAAGGGGTTTTCGCCGGCGCTGCGCCAGGCGATGACGCGCAGCGCGCCGTTGGGGCGGAGGGTCTGGCGCAGGTTGGCGAAGGCGTGCACCGGGTCGTCGAAGAACATCACGCCGAAGCGCGACACGATCAGGTCGAAGCTGGCCGGGGCGAAGGCGTGCGTCTGGGCATCGGCGAGGATGAACTTCGCCGGCACCTGCTCGCGGGCGGCGCGGGCCTGGGCGGCGGTGATCATCGGGGCGGAGATATCGATCCCGGTCGCATGGCCGGCCGCCCGGGCCACGGCCACGGTAGTGCCGCCGGTGCCGCATCCCACGTCCAGGACGGCGTGCGCCTGATGCTCGGCGGTGGTCCGGGCCAGCAGGTCTTCGAACGGCTGGAACAGCTGGTCGAGGATCGCCTGGGCATCGACCCAGGCATTGCCGGCCGTGCCATTCCATAGCGCGGTCTGGGAGTCATCGGTCGGGCGGGTGGCATCCATGCGGGTCTCCGGGTGGTCTGGCGTTGTCTGCACGCGTCGAAGCCAGCAATATGCCAGTTGCGCCGCGCCCCGCCGGATGCCCTCACAATCGAAATGGCCGGAATTCTTGACTTATCGTTCCAGAACGCCTAGATTTCACCCATGGCCAGACCACGAGAATTCAACAAGGACGAAGTCCTCGACGCGGCGATCGGCGTGTTCGGGGAGCATGGCTTCGCGGGTACGTCCACCGAGATGCTGACCGCCGCCATGAAAATCGGGCGGCAGAGCCTCTACGCCACGTTCAACGATAAATGGCAACTCTATTGTGCCGCGGTGGAGCGCTATGCCGGGGCGGAAACGCAGGCCCACATTGCCACGCTATACAGCAATGCCAAGGCTTTCGAGGGCATCCAGCGGATGGTCGAACGGGTGGTAATCCACGCCGGCGAGCCGTGTCTGGGCGTCAGTTCGATCAGCGAGTTTGGTACCGAGCGCGCGGACCTGACCCAGATTCGTCATGATGCGGCGAACGTCCTGGCCAAGGCCTTTACCGCCAGAATCAAGGAAGCACAGGTTGACGGCGATATTGCAGCGGATCTCGATCCGCATCACATCGCCGGATTCCTGCAGGCGAATTTCGCTGCCATTCGGCTCGCTGCCCGTGCTGGAGCCGGCGAGGCGGAATTGCGCACCTTTGGAAAGCTCACGCTGAAAGCGCTGCGGTGAGCTGTTTTTTTTCTCTATTTTGGAACGAACGTTCAAGAAAGGATGACAAATGAAAGTCGTAATGCTGAATAGCCCGGACGTGATCGATGTGGTCGAGTCGCCCATCCCCGTGCCTGGAAAAGGGGAGGTACTGGTCGAGGTTGCCGCTTCGGGCGTGAATTTCATGGACATTGGCGTCCGGCGGGGGGAGTTCTGGACGGAAATGCCTTACCCGAAGGCGCTGGGCGTCGAAGGTGCCGGACGGGTGGTGGCCACCGGTGAAGGCGTCGACGACATCCAGCTCGGTCAGCGCGTGGCCTGGGCTTACGCGCCCGGCAGCTATGCCGAGATGGCCGTGGTCCCGGCAACCTCCCTGGTGCCCGTGCCCGATGGCATCGACGATCGGACTGCTGCCGCCATCATGATGGCGGGGCTGACCGCCAGCCACTTCGCGACCGAGTTCTATCCGGTGCAACCTGGCGACGTCGCGCTCGTACACGCGGCGGCCGGTGGCGTTGGGCTGCTGCTGACGCAGATCATCAAGCTCCGGGGCGGCCGGGTGATTGGCCGCGTATCGTCGGAAAGCAAGGCGGTGATCGCGCGGAATGCCGGGGCGGACCATGTCATCGTGGACAAGGCTGGCCAATTTGCCGAAGAGGCCGTGCGCCTGTCCGGCGGCGAGGGCGTGCACGTCGTCTATGACGGCTCCGGGCCCGCGACCTTTCAAGGGTCGATGGATTCGCTTCGGGTTGCAGGGACGTTCTGCTGGTTCGGGCCGGTCCTGGGTGGCCCCGGTCTCATCGACATCATGAGCCTCCCGAAGAGCATCAAGCTTGGCTACGCGGTCTTCGCCCATCATGTGCGTACGCCGGAACGCCTGCGGGCGCACGCGGCGCAGCTCTTCCGGTGGGTCCTCGACGGCAAGCTGCGCACGACCATCGGCGGCGTCTATCCGCTGGCGGCCGCCGCGCAAGCCCATGCCGACATGGAAGGGCGGGCGACCACCGGCAAGCTTCTCCTGGTGCCGTGAACGTGCCTATTGCATCGCGCTCCAGAGGGCAGGCAGGCGCGGCAGCGTGATGGTGGCGCGCGTGCCGCCTTCCGGGCGCGGGGTCAGGTCCAGTTGACCTTGATGCGCGTCCACGATGGCCTTGCAAATGGTCAGGCCCATGCCCATGCCGTTCGGCTTTGTGGTGAACAGCGGCTCGAAGATGCGGTCCGCCAGTTGCGGATGGAAACCTTCGCCGCCGTCGTCGATGTCAATGCGCAGCACGTCTTGCGAGGGGCTGCATGCCAGCACCAGCAGTCTTTCGCCAGCCGGCTGCCCATGCATGGATTCCGCGCCGTTGATCAGCAGGCTGATGATGGCCTGTTGCAATTGCACACGTTCGCCGCGCACCTGCGTCGAAGGCGGGAATGCATAGAGGCGCAAATGTACGTTCATGGCATCGAGCGTGCAGGCGACGATCTCTGCCGCCTCTCGAACGGCCTCGCCGAGGTCGAAGGCGGTGAAGGTCGGCTCGACCTGGCGCGCCTGGGCGCGCAGGCCGCTGATGATGGTGCGGGCGCGCATGGCGCAGGCGGAGATGTGCGCGAGCATCTCCCGGGCGGCATCGATGTTCGGGGTGCTGCGATCGAGCCATCTCAGGCCGGCCCGGGCAGAGGAGTCGAGGGCCGAGACGGGCTGCGCAACTTCGTGCACGATCGACGCCACCATTTCCCCGAGCGCCCTGAGCTGGCTGGCACGTGCCAGTTCCGAGAGCGTATCGCGCATTTTTTCCTCGGTACTGCTCAGCCGCGCGCCCTGCACCGAAAGCGCGTCATGAAGGCGCGCGTTTTCCAGGGCGAAGCTGGCCTGCAAGGCAATGATCTCGACCACGGCGATCTTTGCCGGGGTAAAGGCACCTGCCGCGTGCCGGTGTTCCAGATACAAGGCGCCGACCGCCGCGCCATCGCACCGCATCGGCACGCAGACTACGGAGCGGGGCGCGCAACGTCGGACATAGTCGTCGACCCCCCAATGATGCGCGGCGCAGGCATCGTGGAGCGCCAGTCCGCTCTGCATGCGGATGGCTGTCGACAGGATGGACAGCGGCAGGTCGGCCATGGGCAGGGGCTCGGTACAAAAGGCCTGGGCGTCCGATGCCGTGGCGCTGGCTACGGTCTCCCAGCTGTCTGCGTGCACGACCGCGATAAAGCCCCACGTGGCCTCCGTGCTTTGCATGGCGGCATGGAGCAGGGTGCCCAGGCGCCTGGCCGGCATGACCTCCGTGGCCAGGGTCCGAGAGGCCCGCCGTAGCGTGTGCACGTCAAGGTCGGGTAGCCATGACGATGGGGGCCCATCGATTGCTGGCGCGGTTTCGGCGGCGCTCCTCTCGGAGGCCGGTTTCCAGGCCGGCGCGGTGCGCCGGGAATTGTCGAGTTCGTTGTTCATTCTTCTTGCCTCTCGCCACCTGTCGTGGACCCCGTTCAACCTGGATCCATTCACTTCATGTAGTGAACGCTCCATTAACCAACGTTAGCACATCGGCGTTGACAATGACAGATGGAAATCTGATGAGGTGTGGATTTCGGCTCGCAGAACCGAGGTGACTAATGATTCTAAACCTTTGAACTACAACGATATTTTGTCGCTACCTTGCAACTGCTTTTAGGGCCATGTATGATCATTCACTCATGTAGCACTCACTGTATGAAAATTGCAGTACGAGTTCTGGTCGGAGAATGTTGGTGCGGCGGATCGGCATGCCGCCACCATAGGAGTGATATGACCCCAGCAGGAAAAAAGGCTGTGCGCGGAACCGGCATCCGGGAAGCGACGGCGCAAGCCACCCGCGACAAGATTCTTCGCGCGGCGACCAAGGTCTTCGCTCGATACGGCTACGAAGGCGGCAGCGTGGAAAAGATCTCCAGCCTGGCGAAGTCTTATGACCGGATGATCTATTACTACTACGGGAGCAAGGAGGGGCTGTTCGTCGCGGTGCTGGAAGACATCTACCGGCGAATGGACGAGGCCGAAGCCAAGGTGGCGCCGGATCCGGCGAGGCCGGTGGAGGCGCTCGAGATCCTGATCCGGTTCAAGCTGGACTACTACCGGCGCAATCCCGAGTTCGTCAATCTGCTCAACACGGAGAACCAGCACAAGGGCCGGCATGTGTCCAAGCTGGAGCGCCGGGGCGAATATTCGGCGCATGCGGTGCAGATCGTGGCCCGGATACTGGCGAGTGGCGCCGAACGGGGTCTGTTCCGCCCGGACCTGAATGCGCGCGATGTGTTCCTCCTGATCGCATCGGCGGCCTATTTTTATACGTCGAACCGCTACACCTTGTCGGTGTTCCTTGGCGAGGAACTCGATACCCCGGAAGCGGTGCGCCATTGGGAAGAATTTGTGATAGATAGTGTGTTGCGCGCCGTCCGCGCGGATGCCCCCGCCCCGGCAATGCCGCCTTCCGCCCCATAGCCATGAACTATTTCCGTGCCCACACCGTCGAGGAAGCGCTCGCAACGCTTGCGGATGATCCGCGGCGGCGTGTGGTCTGCGGCGGAACCGATGCCTTCGCCGATCTGGCGCTCGTGCCGGCCCGGTCGGAATGGGTGGACATCAGCCGCATCGACGCCTTGCGCCGCATCGAGCGGTGCGATGGCTGGGTGCGGATCGGCGCCGCCAGCGCCTGGGAATCCGTCGCACTGACCACGTGGCTGCCGGTGGCGCTCCGGGACGCGGCGGCGGCCGTTGGCTCGCTGCAGATTCGCGTCCAGGGCACCGTCGGCGGCAACCTGTGCCACGCGTCGCCGATTGCGGATGGCGTGCCGCCCTTGCTGTCGCTCGATGCGCAGGTCGAACTGGCGAGTGTCCGGGGCGTGCGGCGGCTGCCGCTGCACGAATTTCTCCTGGGCGCCCGTCAGGTCGCCCTGAAGGCCGATGAACTGCTCGTCGCCATCCTGTTTCCGCTGCCGGCCGACGCGGACCGCACGGCGTTCGTCAAGTGCACGAATCGTGACGGCTCGGCCCTCGCCGTGGTGTCAGCCGCCGTGCGGCTGCGCATGTCCGCAGTGAACACAGTGGAGGACGCCGGCGTTGCTGTCGGCGGCGCCTCGGCGGTCGCGGTGCGGATGCCGGCACTGGAGGCGTCATTGCTGGCGCAGCGGCCGGAAGCACTGCGCGAGATCATCGACGGCGCCTCGCTTGCAGTCCTGTCTCCGATAGAAGACTGCCGCGCGACCGCCGCCCATCGCACCCATCTCGCACGGCTCGCCATCATGCGCGCCATGACCCATTGCATCGAGGAGGCCGCTCATGGCGTATCTGCTGGATGACATTTCCCTTTCCGTTCCCAACGCAGGCGCTGCCGGCGAAGCACCGACGCCGCCCGGTGAAGAGGGATTCGAACTGAACGGCAAGCGCCTGCCGCTGCCAGCGGACCAGTCCCAGCGCCTTCTCGACTACCTGCGCGCCGGGCTGCGGCAATTCGGCACGAAGGACGGCTGTCGCCAGGGTGACTGCGGAAGCTGCACGGTCCTCGTGGATGGCGAGCCGCGCTATGCCTGCCTGACGCCCGTGGGGCAGGTGGCGGGTCGCCGCGTCGTGACCGTCGAGGGACTGGCCGAAGGCACGCAGTGTGGCGCGCGGCTCCAGCAGGCGTTTCTCGCGCATCAGGCGGTGCAATGCGGCTTCTGCACGCCGGGCATGCTGATGGCGTCTGCGACGGCGATCGACGCCGGCCGCGTGACCGATCGCGCAACGGCCCGTGCCGCCATCGAGGGCGTGCTGTGCCGGTGCACCGGCTACCAGAAGATCGTGGACGCCGTGACCGAAGTCGGTTGCGGCAGCGGGGTGCGGCGTTGCACCCCCCCGCCATCCGAAGGCCCCGCCGTGGGCGTGCCCCTGACTCGGCTGGATGGGCCGGAGAAGGTCGATGGGAGCCAGCGCTTCGGCGGCGACGCTTACCCGGCCAACAGTCTGGTCGTGCGCGCGGTCCGCAGCCCCCATCACCGCGCGCGCTTCGCGTTCGGCGACCTGAAGGCGTTCGTCGATGCGCATCCCGGCGTGCATCGCATCCTGACCCATGCCGATGTCCCCGGGATCAATCTCCATGGTGTGGCCACCCCGTACGCCGATCAGCCCGTCCTGCCGGAAGCGGAGACGCGGCACTATCTCGAAGCGGTAGCGCTGGTCGTCGGCGAGCGCGAGGCGATCGAGGCCCTGTCCCTGGCGCGCTTTCCCGTGGCGTGGGAGCCCCTCGCGCCGGTTCTGACCCTCGCAGAAGCCGTAAGCGAAGGCAGCCCGCAGCTCCATGCCAACCGTCCGGGCAATGTGCTGATCGAAGGGCACGTACGCCGCGGCGACACCGGGCGCGCGATTCAGGACGCCCGTCACGTGGTGAGCGCCACGTTCAACTCGAGTTTCGTCGAGCACGCCTACCTTGAGCCGGAGGCGGGCTGGGCGCGGCGCGTCGGCGACATGATCGAGATTCACTCGTCCACCCAGGCGCCGCACCCGCATCGCGGCGATCTGGCCCGTATCCTTGGCGTGCCGCCCGAGCGCGTGCGCGTGGTGGCCACGGCCGTCGGCGGAGGCTTCGGCGGCAAGCTGGACATGACGGTCCAGCCGCTGCTCGCCATCGCGGCGTGGCACCTCGACAGGCCCGTGGCCATGGTGTTCTCGCGCGAAGAATCGATGGGCACCTCGACCAAGCGCCACCCGGGCCGCATGACGTCTACCATGGCCGCCGATGCCGATGGCCGGTTGTGCGCGGTGGAGTTCGAGGGCGATTTCAATACCGGTGCCTTTGCCTCCTGGGGCACCGCTGTGGCCAATCGGGTGCCGGTGCACGCTGGCGGCCCGTACGTCCTGCCGCACTACCGTGCGCACACGCGTGCCATCCATACCCACATCACCCCCGCCGGGGCGTTCCGTGGCTTCGGCGTGCCGCAGACGATGATGTCGCAGGAGCAACTGATCGACGAACTTGCGCTCGCGGCGGGCATCGATCCGCTGGAGTTTCGGGCGAAGAACGCCCTGCGGCCCGGCGACTCGTTGCCGACCGGGCAGGTGCTCGACCACAGCGTGGGGCTGGTCGAATGCCTCGACGCGCTGCGTCCGGCATGGCAGGCGGCACGGAGCCGCATCGCCAGCCTGAATGCAGCCTCGCCCAGCCATATTCGCCATGGCGTCGGCATCGCCGCGTTCTTCTATGGCTGCGGCAACACGGCGTTGCCGAATCCTTCCACGGTGCGCTTCGGTGTCCGGCCGGACGGCACGGTGGTCCTGCATCAGGGCGCGGTGGACGCGGGGCAGGGCGCGAACACGGTCATTCCCCAGATCGCCGCCGACGCGCTCGGTGTTCCGGTCGACCAACTACAGTTCATCGGGCCGGACACGCATCTCACACCGGATTGCGGCCGCACCTCGGCGTCGCGCCAGACCTTCATCACGGGCCGTGCAGCCTATCTTGCCGGTACGGCCTTGCGCCACCGGCTGCTGGCGCTGGCAGGCGCGGCGGCCGATGCGAAGATCCGGGTCAGTGCGAGCGGCATCGCCATCGACGATCGTGCCCTGGATCTTCGGACGCTCCCGGTCGACGCCCACGGCTATGTCGTCGCGGCGGAAGAGCGTTTCGATCCGCCCATCACTTCTCTAGATGCCGCCGGGCAAGGCAGTCCCTACGCGACCTATGCGTTCGGCGCCCAGATGGCGGAAGTGGTGGTGGACTGCGAGAGCGGACGCGTCCGCGTGCTGAAAGTGGTGGCGGCGCATGACGTGGGCCGCATGGTCAACCCGACGCTGCTCGAAGGGCAGGTCGAGGGGGCGGTGGCGCAGGGCGTCGGCATGGCGTTGATGGAGAAATACCACCCGGGCCGGCATAACAATCTGCACGATTACCTGATTCCCACGGTGCACGACATGCCCGAGGTCCAGTCGATCTTCATCGAGGCGCCCACGGCCATCGGCCCCTACGGGGCAAAAGGCATTGGCGAGCCGGCATTGGTGCCCACGGCGGCCGCCATCCTCAATGCCATCCATGATGCGATTGGCGTGCGGATCCGCGAGGCGCCTGCTACCCCCGATGTCATCCGTCGCGCGCTTGCCGCCCGCGACGCGGCATCCGGCCTGCCCCGATAGATCCTTCGAACGGCCTAGACAATGACAACAAAAAACATTGACCAACCCGCGTTGCCGAGCCCATCCAGCCTGGACTGGTATGCGGAACTGAGCCCGCAAGCCAGGCGGACGTTCCTGGCATCGTTCATCGGCTGGGCCACCGATGCCTTCGATTTCATGGTGTTCAGCTTTGTCCTCGCGTCACTGATCGACGTCTGGGGACTGGACCGGGGCCAGGCAGGGCTGCTGGGCACCGTGACGCTGATCTTCTCCGCGATTGGCGGATGGATCGCGGGCATGCTGGCGGACCGCTACGGCCGGGTCAAGGTGTTGCAGGGCACAATCCTCTGGTTCTCCGTCTGCACGTTCGCGATCGGCTTCGCGCAGAATTTCGAGCAGATCTTCGTGCTCCGTGCCTTGCAGGGGCTCGGCTTCGGCGGGGAATGGGCCGTGGGCGCCGTGCTGATCGGGGAGATCATCGCCCCGAAGCACCGTGGCAAGGCGGTCGGCCTGGTGCAAAGCGGCTGGGCGGTCGGCTGGGGGCTCGCGGCGATTCTCTACAGCATTGCGTTCTCGGTGCTACCCGAGTCGCTGGCGTGGCGCAGCTTGTTCTGGGTGGGCGTCCTGCCCGCGCTGCTCGTCCTGTACGTGCGCAAGCATGTGCCGGAGCCCGAAGTGTTCGCGACGGCGACCGAGGCAAGGCGACAAGGGGTCAAGCCCGCTTCGATGTGGGTCATTTTCTCGCCGGCGTTGCTGCGCCGGACCGTGCTGGCCGCGCTGCTGTGCACGGGCATCCAGGGCGGCTTCTATGCGATGTCGACATGGCTGCCCACCTACCTGAAGCTGGAGCGGCACCTGTCCGTGCTGAACACCGGCGGCTACCTGATGGTGATCATCGTGGGCTCCTTCTGTGGGTATGTCGTCGGCGCCTATCTGTCCGACTACTGGGGGCGCCGGCGCAACTTCATCCTGTTTGCGCTGCTGTCGATCGCCTCGGTATACCTCTACCTGACGCTGCCCCTTTCCAACGCGGAGATGCTGTGGCTCGGTTTCCCGCTGGGCTTCGCGTCCTGCGGCATTTTCAGTGGGGTCGGCGCCTACCTGACGGAGTTGTATCCCTCGGAAAGCCGCGCCAACGGGCAGAGCTTTACCTACAACTTCGGGCGCGGCATCGGCGCCCTGTTTCCGAGTCTGGTCGGCATGCTCAGCCACTCCACGAGTCTTGCCATGGCCATCGCCATTTTCTCGGGGGCCGCGTACGGCGTGGTGCTGCTCATGGTCTTGCTGTTGCCCGAGACAAAGGGGCAGGCGCTGGATACCGTGTAGACCCATACCTTGGTATGGATGCGCGCCTGCCGGCGTATGTCAGAGCATTCCAGACTCACTTCTTCTATAGCGCACCGTTTCCGACCATGACTGCCCCCCACCATGCTTCCACGGCTTATCCGCAGGTGCTCGCCCAGGGCACGGTCCATATCGTGGACGACGACGAACTGATGCGCAAAGCCCTGACCAGCCTCCTGGAGTCCATCGATCTGCAGGTCCGGGCGTTCGGGTCCGTGGAGGACTTTCAGCGCGCGCCGAAAGTGATCGGCCCCGCCTGTCTTGTGCTCGATGTCCGCCTGCGCGGGCAAAGCGGGCTCGCGTTCCAGAAGTCGGCAATGCAAAAGGGCCAGCCGCACATGCCGATCGTCTTCATGAGCGGCCACGCCGATATCGCCATGTCGGTGAAGGCCATGAAGGCCGGTGCGGTCGATTTCCTGGCCAAGCCGTTCCGGGACCAGGACATGATCGACGCCGTCATTGCCGCGCTGGAGCGCGACATGCAGCAGCTTGAAACGGAGCAGTCGTTGCGCGGGCTGCGACGGTCCTGGGATACGCTGACCACCCGTGAGCGCGAGGTCCTCCGGCATGTCGTGGCCGGCATGATGAACAAGCAGATTGCCGCGGCCATGGGCATTGCCGAGATCACCGCGAAGATTTATCGCGGCCACGCGATGCGCAAGATGAACGCGCGCACGGTGGTAGAGGCCGTTCAGATCATGCGCGCGCTGGGCGAGGCGCGCGCTGCCTAGCCCGGCCACCGGCGAAGCGTTCGCGTAAATGAAGGTTTAGGGACCGCCATCTCACCGGATGATGGCGCCTTGCACCGCGTCATGGTGATATTCCGCAGCGCCGTTTGGTTGACGGCGAACGGAGAATGCCAATGACTATGGAACCGGGAGCCCTGACGAGTGTGCTCCTGCTCGGATGCGCCGGATTGCTGCTCTTTGCACTGGTTTGTGCGCAATGGATGTACCGGCGATGCAAGGCGCGAGAATCCGAGCTGCTGACCATGCAGGCATCGTATGCGCATGACTTGCGCACGCCGCTGACACGCATGCTGCTGCGTTGCGAGATGATCGACGACGCGCCGCTGCGTCACGCCATGGAGCGTGATCTCGACGAAATGCGGGAACTCGCCGAAGCCAGCCTGTCCTGCGCGCGCATGCAGAGCGGCCTTGTACAGCCGCTGCGGAGCGTGGACGCGGATAGCCTCATCGACGTGCTGGTCCAGGACTATCGGGATGCGGGCTGCGTACTGGCGCTGGAAGGGCAGGTGGGACGCCCGATCGTCACCTGTCCACACGCGCTGCGCCGCGTGCTGGTCAACCTGATCGACAATGCGTTTCGCTATGGCAGCGTTGTCCGCATCGCCGTTCGCATGGAGAATAGGCGCCTGCATCTGGCTGTGATCGATTCCGGACCCGGGATCGCGCCATCGGAGCTGGATGCCGTGTTGAGGCCATGGTACCGGTCGCCGCACACCGCCAGCCGGGGTCCGGGCAGCGGCTTGGGGCTGGCCATCGCTCTGCGACTGGCCAAGGCCATGCGTGGGGAGTTGAAGCTACAGAATCGGCGCGAGGGCGGCCTGGAAGCGAGCTTGTCGCTGCCGCTCTGAGCGGCGCGGATTCACTGGGGAGGCAGGATTTTGAAGGAAGACACATCGGCGGCAGCATTCGTCGCACGATTGACGGCGCAGGGCACGACCCGCGTCACGGAAGCGGCCGGGTGCCGCATGGTGTGGCGCCGCTTTGGCAGCGGGCCGGATGTGCTGCTCGTGCACGGCGGCCACGGCAGCTGGCTGCACTGGGTGCGCAATATCGAGGCGCTGGCGGCCCGCCATACGGTCTGGGTGCCCGATCTGCCCGGCTACGGCGTCTCTGGAGACCCGGTGGGGACCGACATGCCGGCGCTGGTGGAGGCCGTGGTGGCGAACTTCGCCCAACTGCCCGATATGGGCGATGTCGATCTGGTCGGCTTCTCGTTCGGCGGGCTGACGGCCTCGCATCTGGCCTCCCGCCTGCCCAACGTGCGCGGGCTGGCGCTGCTGGGGCCGGGTGGCCACGGCGGCACACGGCGGCAGACCATCGCGCTGCTCGACTGGCGCCGCGCCGAGAGCCCCGAGACGCTGGCGGCGGCGATGCAGCAGAACGTCGCCGCGTTCATGATCGCGGACCCCGCCAAGGTGGATGCGCTGGCGCTGCTCGCCTACACCGAGTCCTGCCGCGACACGCGCTTCCGCAGCAAGCAGATTTCACGCGCCGGCGGGCTGCGCGAGGCGCTGGACCGCTTCGGCGGACCGGTGCTGATGGCCTTCGGGGAGCACGACGTGACCGCCGATCCGCCAGAGGTGCTGGCAAGCCTGATCGACGGGCGGGAAGGCAGGCGCGGCGAGATCGTGCCCGGCGCCGGCCACTGGGTCCAATACGAGGCCGATACGGCCGTCAACGCGCTGCTGCTGGCGTGGCTGGCGCGCTGAGCGGACGATAAACGTAGACTGGTCCGGTCAGCCCGAGCTGAACTTGGACCACCCCGCGCCACCCCGGCCACCATCGGCACGCCCGGCCAGCTTCACCGGCCCGCAGCAGGCACACCCTGCACCATGGCCCGCCAACTCCGACGGCACGGCCCCCGGTGCCCCCGCCAACGCCGGCGCGGCCACCAGCGCCCGCGCCGCAGCCTTGCCACAGTGCGGGCAGCCAACCGGCTCGTCCCGCTGCGCCATCGGCCGCATCAACGCAAAATCGCCGCAATCGTCACACCGGTAGTCATAGGTGGGCATCGCTTCTCGCTGGGTCGGGAAATAAGAGGGTTCAGCTTACGCCAGGCCTTGTGAAACGTCGATGGCGGGGAACCCGGGCGGTTAGGGGCCAGATGCGTTTCCCCCGCTGACCTATCCTGAAACCATCCCGGGCTCAGCGGCTTGATGCCGGGTGGCGCATGCGTTCCTGTCCTGATTTGTCCGGGCATCGTTCGTCGGCGTTCCAGGCCGTGCTTTCTGCAGGCGTGATGCCATGTCCACGTACTTTCTTCCCGTTCTGGTTGCCTTGGCGACGCTGGGGGTGTCCGGGGTGGCCGGCGGGGCGCCGGCGCCTTCGCAGGGGGAGACGTCTTCCGCGTTGTCGCTGACGTTCATCCATCCCGAGACCTATACCGATGCCTCGTGGTCCCAGTCGTATGGCAGTGACCGGCAGGTGCTCGATGACATCCGAAAGCACTTCGCCAAACTGGCGGCGCGCAAGTTGCCGGAGGGGTATTCGCTGACGATCGAGGTGCTGGACATCGATCTGGCCGGCTATATCGACTGGCGCTACGCGCAGCAGGTGCGCGTGATCCGGGATGCCACGTGGCCGCGCATGACGCTGCAATATGAACTGCGCCACGGTGACGAGGTGGTGGCCAGCGCGCAGGAGCGCATCTCGAACATGAATTTCGGTTGGGGCGTGAACCTGTACGGGCCGTCGGACCGGCTGCGCTACGAGAAGGTCATGATCGACGACTGGTTCGGGCGCCGGATCGGCAAGCTGACGGGCAAGAGCTAGGCCGCCTCGCCCCCGGCAGGCGGGAAATGAAGCGCGATGGTCAGGCCGCCGCCGGGCGTGTCGCCGAGCACGATTGCCGCGCCGTGGAGTCGGGCGATTTCCCGCACGATGGATAGTCCGAGCCCGCTACCGGCGCGCGCTGCGCTGGCCTCGCCCCGATAGAAGCGCTGGAACACAGGTTCCCGGTCCTGCGGCGCGATGCCGGGGCCGTTGTCCTCCACCTGTAGCCGCGTGCCGCGCACACGCACCGTCACCATGGCGCCAGCGCCCGCGTAGCGCACCGCGTTGTCGATCAGGTTGCCGAGTAGTTCCTGGAGGAGTTCGGGCTGGCCGTCGATCTCATCCTGCGCGTCGCCAGCTTCGGCAACGTCTCCTTCGAAACCCAGATCCACGCCGTCCCGCCGGGCCAGTGGCGCCCAGTCCAGGGCCACCGCCTGTGCCAGCGCGCCGAGCCGCAGCCGGTGGAGCGTGGGCGCGTAGCCGCTGTCCGGCTCCAGCCGGGAGAGCGACAGCAGCTGCTCCACCTCCTTCGCCGCCTGCCGGACCGAGCTGTTGAGGCGGGCCAGATGCGCCCGCGCGCCGGCCAGTTCGCGTTCGCGCAGCGCCAGTTCCGATTCGGCCTGGATGATGGCCAGCGGCGTCTTGAGCTGGTGCGCGGCATCGGCAAAGAAGCGCTTGCGCCCCTCGACCATGCGCTGGAGCCGCGCCACGTACTGGTTGACGGCGTTGACCAGCGGCTGGGTCTCCACGGGGAGCGTGGCGGCGTCCAGCGGCTGGAGGTCGTCCGGGCCACGCGCGCTTATCGCCTCGGACAGCCGGTGCAGCGGCCGCAGCCCGCGCCGCACCCCGAACCAGACGATGGCCAGCGCCAGGCTGACCAGCATCAGCTCCTGCAGCAGCGATCCCATCAGGATGTCATTGGCCAGTTGCGCGCGCGGCTCGGTGGTCTCGGCCACGAGCACCCAGACCAGTTGCGTGCGCGCGGAGCGCACGTCGTGCAGCGGCAGCGGCATGGCGGCCATCCGCACCGGCTCGCCGCGATAGTCGGCATCGTAGAACTGCGTGCGATAGAGCGCGCGCACGGGTTGGGCCGGCATCGGCAGGGCCGGATAGCCGGTGATGGTGGCGCCGGTCTCGTCGCGGATCTCGTAGTAAATGCGCGAACCGGCTTCGGCGTCGAAGACTTCGAGGGCGAGGTAGGGTACCTCCACCTCCACGCGGCCGTCGCGCAGGCTAATGCCCTCGCGCATGGCCTTGAGCGAGGCGGCCAGCGTGCGGTCGAACGCCTCGTGGGCGGCGGCCATGGCGCGGCGGTCGGTCAGCCAGGCGTCGAGCGCCAGCAGCCCGAGCAGCGGCAGCAGCAGCCACAGCGAGAGCTGCCAGCGCAGGCTTGCTGATTTCATCGCCGACGTCCTGACCGGCTCACGGCTGGGCGGCGAGGTTGGCGTCCTCGGGGGCCGGGGCGCGCACCTCGAGCAGGTAGCCCAGCCCGCGCAGCGTGACGATGCCGACGCCACTGCCTTCCAGCTTCTTGCGCAGCCGGTAGACGTAAATCTCGATGGCGTCCGGGTTCACCGACTCCTCGATGCCGAAGATCTTCTCCGATAGCGCGGCCTTGTTGACGGCCCGGCCATCGCGCATCAGCAGGATCTCCAGCACCGCGCGCTCGCGCCCGGTCAGCGCCAGCAGTGTGCCGTGCAGCGTGAAGGCCCGGCTGACGGCGTCGTAGTGGAGTGGCCCGCAGTGCAGCGCGGTGCGGTCGTGGCCGTGGCTGCGCCGGATCAGCGCGCGGGCGCGGGCTTCCAGTTCGGTCAGGGCGAAGGGCTTGGCGAGGTAGTCGTCGGCGCCGAGGTCCAGGCCGCGCACGCGGTCTTCGACGGAACCGTGCGCGGTCAGGATCAGCACCGGCACCGGGTTGCGCCGCTGCCGCAGGCGCCTCAGCACTTCCAGGCCGTCCAGGCGGGGCAGGCCGATATCGAGGATGGCCAGCGCGTAGTCCTGCGTGGAGAGCAGGTTGTCGGCGCTCGCGCCGTCGTGCATGCAATCGACCGTGAAGCCGCTCTGGCCCAGGGACTCCACGAGGGAGGCGGCCAGTTTCAGGTTGTCTTCGGCAAGCAGGATACGCATGGCAGGGGGACGGCAGTAGCGGCAGGGGAACGGCAACAGCGCGTGATTGATACCGGGAAGCGGCGGGGCGGGCTAGCTAGGGAAAGCCCCAATCCGCACGCCCGCAACGGTCCGTATTTGAAGGATTTTCGAAAGCGATCTGAAAGTGAGCCTCCCATACCATTCGCGCCGTTCACTCACAAAAAAGACACAGGAGACAGGCATGAAACGGATGGCATGGGTCGTTGCCGGGATGGCTTGCGTTGCTACGGGCGGTGCGGCAGCGCAGTCCAGCGTCACGCTGTATGGCATCGTGGATTCGGGCGTGGAGTACCTCAACCACGCCGGGCCGGGCGGTGGTTCGGCAGTCAAGGTGATCTCGGGCGGCAAGAATACCTCGCGCTGGGGCCTGCGCGGCACCGAGGACCTGGGCGGCGGCCTGAAGGCCGTGTTCCAACTGGAAAGCGGTATCGCCATCGACACCGGCAAGCTGGACACCGACAACACGCTGTTCGACCGCCGCGCCACCGTGGGCCTGCAGAACAAGTGGGGCCGCCTGCTGCTGGGCCGTGACTTCACCACGACCTACGATTTCATGCTGCCGTTCGACCCGATGGGCTACGCGCCGAACTACTCGTGGGCGACCTCGTCCACGGCGTCGGGCGGGCGCAAGGACGGCATGTTCTCGCGTGCGACCAATGTGGTCCGCTATGACGGCACGTTCGGCGGCGTGAAGCTGGGCGCCACGGTTTCGCTGGGCGAGGTGCCGGGCGAGTTCAAGTCTTCGTCGAAATACGACGTCGGCGTCGGCTATTCGTCGGGCGGCTTCGCCACGGCCGTGACCTGGGACCGCCAGAACGGCGCGGGCGGCAGCACCACGCCGGCCGATACGATGGACTACATCCAGGGCGTCCACGCGGGCGCCAGCTATGACTTCGGCTCGCTTGCGCTGTACGGCGGCTACCGCAACTACAAGCGCACCTTCACGAACGGCGCGGCCTCGCAGCTGAGCGACCTGTACTGGGTGGGCGCGGCGTACGACTTCACGCCGGCCTTCACGCTCTACGGCGCGGTGTACAAGCAGAACATCAAGGGCGCGACGGACGGCGATCCGATCCTGTTCTCGCTGCGCGCTCAATACAATCTTTCCAAACGCACCATGGCCTACCTGTCCGCAGGCTATGCCAAGGCGCGCAACGGTCAGACCGTGAGTCTCTCGCGCGACTTTGTGGGCTCTGCCAACAATCAGGTCGGTGTCACGGCGGGTCTCCAGCACCGCTTCTGATTCTTCACAGTCGGATTGTTGTTTGGACCATCGTGGTGGGTGGTCTTCCGGCGGCGCGAGGGGCTCGCGCCGCCGGTTTTTGCTTTTCGGCGCTATCTATTTAGTCGCACCGGTCACGCGCCAGATCACGTTGCCGACGTCATCGGCCACCAGCAACCCGCCGCGCTTGTCCACGGCCACGCCCACCGGGCGGCCCTGGGCGTCGCCGTCGGCGGTCAGGAAGCCGGTCAGCACGTCGAAGGGCGCGCCGTTGGGCTTGCCCTCCTCGAACGGGACGAAGATCACCTTGTAGCCGGCACGCGGCTTGCGGTTCCATGAGCCATGCTGGCCGATGAACATCCCGTGCTGGAACCTTGCCGGCAGGCTGTTGCCAGCGGCGCTGGCCAGCCCCAGCGAGGCCGTATGCGTGCCCACCGCGTAGTCGGGCACGATGGCCTTCGCCACCAGATCGGGGGCCGGCGGCTTCACGCGCACATCCACATGCTGGCCGTAGTAGCTGTACGGCCAGCCGTAGAAGCCGCCATCGCGCACGGAGGTAATGTAGTCCGGCACCAGATCGCTGCCGATTTCATCGCGCTCATTCACGGCCGTCCACAACATGCCGCTGGTCGGCTCCCAGGCCATGCCGTTCGGGTTGCGCAGGCCGCTGGCGAACACGCGGTGCTGGCCGGTCTGGCGATCCACCTCCCAGATGGCGGCGCGGCCCGCTTCCTTGTCGATGCCGTTTTCGGCCACGTTGCTGTTCGAGCCGACCGTGACGTAGAGCTTGTTGCCGTCCTGGCTGGCGATGATGTTCTTGGTCCAGTGATGGTTCAGCGGCCCGCCTGGTAAATCCACGAGTTTCTGGCCCGGATCGGTGATGCTCGGCTGTCCCGGCGCGTAGGGATAGCGCACTACGGCGTCGGTATTGGCCACGTAGAAGTCGTTGCCGACCAGCACCATGCCGAACGGCGAATTCAGGTCCTTGAGGAAGACGGAGCGCTCGTCGGCCACGCCGTCGCCGTTGGTGTCGCGCAGCAGCGTGATGCGGTTGGCGCTCGGCACGCCCGCGCCGGCGCGCTTCATCACCTGCTTCATGACCCAGCCCTTGATCCCTTTGCCGTCGTCCGGCTTGGGCGGCGCGTTCGACTCGGCCACGAGGACATCGCCATTGGGCAGCACGTAGACCCAGCGCGGATGGTCGAGCTTGTCGGCGAATGCGGTCACCGTCATGCCATCCGCCGCCACCGGCTTCTTGCCGTCCTCCCAGCCCTTGGCCGGCGCGATATGCACGGTCGGGATCAGCGTCTTGTTCGGCTCGGGCAATTGCGGCGAGGCGCCGATGCCGGCCGACTCCGGCAGCTTGGCGGATTCGCCGCATCCCGTGGCGAGTAGCGCAGCGGCGGTCAGGCAGACGGCCAGGGGGAGAGGAAGAGGGCGGAAGCTCGGCATGTCAGGCTCCTTGCGCGCGGGGCGCCATGCTTGGAGCATAGGAAATCACTTGGCGGGCGTCTGTCGGCCAGTGTCCGACTTTAGGCCACTCAGGCCAGCAGGCGGTGCCGCTTGTGCCAGTCGTGCAGCGATTCTTCCGGCCAGGTCTCGCAATGGCGATGGCCCTTGCCGCGTGGCACATCCACCCATGGCGCGACGTTCTCCAGCGAAGCCTCCACCACTTCGGGTGGGCGGGGCAGGGGCGTGTCGATGGCGCTCGCGTTGGGGTAGACCATGTCGGGCCAGCGCGGGTCCCAGAGCCACAGCGGACTGCCGCACTCGGCGCAGAAATGGCGGAAGGCCTTCGAGCGCTTGGGGCGCTGGCCGGGCTCGCGCATCACCGCGTGATAGCGCGAGACATGCTTCTTGCCGCGAACGCGCAGCGAGTGGGCATCCCCGCCGAGGTTGATGCCATAGCCTCCGCCGCCGCCAGTCTTGCGGCAGATCGAGCAATGGCAATGCATATAGGGGCAGGGCGAATCGGACTCCAGACTGAACTGCACGGCGCCGCATTGGCACGAGCCTTCGAGATGCATGATCCCTCCTGGTTGGCACGGTCGATGCCTCCCAGTGTGGGCGACGGAGCCGGTCGCTTCAAGCACGCCAAATCTGCAGAATTCGCGAAAAGTGTGGCGTTGTCGGAGAGTGTCTGTCAGCGCCGATGAGTTTTTGTAAGGAGATGTTGGAATGCGGCACGCGGGGCACGAGTCGGCTTCTAAACTTCGGTGCGCGGCGCAGGAAGGCAAGACATCCTGCGTGCGGCATTGCGTGGTGCCCGCGCTGCCACAGGTTGTACGCGGGCACCGTCCGAGATAACAACATCTTGAGAGGTCTCATATGTCCAAGAACATGTCCACGAACCGAATCATCCGCACTGGCTCGCTGATCGGCGCCCTGACCGCTGGGCTGTTGTCCGCCACCGCTTTCGCCCAGACCACGGCCGCCCCGGCACCCGCCGGCGGCAACGCCGCCGTGCCGCCGGGCATGACGCAGATTCAACCGCCGAAGGACCCGCTGGTGGAGCGCCGCGAAGCCCGCAAGGTTGCGAGCGACCAGTACAAGGCCGAGAAGGCCGCCGCGAAGGGCGAATACAAGCAGGATGTTGGCGCCGCCAAGCAGGAGCGCAAGGACGCCAACAAGGCGGCCAACGAAACCGCCAAGCAGGAACTGCAGGCGCCGAAGCAGTAAGCGAATCCAATCCGGATTCCCGGGGGCGGGGCTAGACCAGCCGCGCTCCCGGCCACGCGCCGGACATCACGATATTCCGCACGGACTGCCGCACGGTCTGCATGATGTCCCACAACTCGGGCACCACGGTGCGATTGCGCGCCGTGGCCAGCACCACCTGCCGCGTCACCACCGGCTCCACCAGTCGGGCCGAGTGCAGCCGCCCCTGGGCCACGCGGTCCGCCACGGCGGCGAACGGCAGCAGCGTGGCGCCGCAGCCATCCTCCACCAGCCGCATCGACACCGTATTCGAGGCATCGCACTCCAGCGCCATGTTCAGCGTGGTGCCGGCGCGCGCGGCCAGCGATTCGGCCAGCACGCGCAGGCCATGCCCGGTACTCGGCAGGATCAGCGGCACTTCGCCCAGCCGCCGCACCGGGAAGGTCAGGCCGAGGTGGCTCCACGAGGTGGGCGTCACCAGCGTCAGGTCTTCTTCCAGCAGGACATCCACCTTCAGCGCGCCCTGCTGCTCGGGCAGGTAGAGCAGGGCGACGTCGATCTCGCCGGCAGCCAGCCAGGCAAGGATCGGGCTGGCCAGCCCTTCGGCAAAGCGCAGCCTGGTCGCCGGAAAGCGCTGCTTGAGCGCCGTGCCGATGGCCGCGAAGGCCGTGTTGGCGATGGTCGGCTGCGCGGCGATGACCAACTGGGACGGCCCCTGTGCCGTGGACTTGCGCACGGCGGCACGGGCCTCGTTGAGCGTGACCGCCACCTGGCGCGCGTAGCCGAGCAGCGTGGAGCCGGACTCGGTCAGCACCACGCCCCGGCCGCTGCGATGGAACAGGCGCGTGTCCAGCGCCGCCTCCAGCCGGGCGATCTGGCGGCTGACCGTGGACTGGTCCGCGCCAAGCTCCAGCGCCGCGCGGGAGATGCTCTGCGTGTTGGCCACGCAGACAAAGCACGCAAGGTCGTCGGAGTTCAGCGCCGACATCAGCCCGCCGTCTTGGGCTTGTCGCCGATGGCGAACGACGACATATGCTCGATCGCCTTGACCAGCCCCGAATGGTCCCAGCCCGCGCCACCCTGCGCCACGCAGACGTTGAACAGCTGCTGGCAGGACGCCGTGTTCGGCAGTCCCACCCCCAGCGCCTTGGCCGTGGACAGCGCCAGGTTCAGGTCCTTCTGGTGCAGTTCGATGCGGAAGCCCGGGTCGAAGGTGCGCTTGATCATCCGTTCGCCATGCACTTCCAGGATGCGCGAGCTGGCAAAGCCGCCCATCAGCGCCTGACGCACGCGCGCCGGGTCCGCGCCGGCCTTGGCGGCCAGCACCAGCGCCTCGCTCACGGCCTCGATGGTCAGCGCCACGATCACCTGGTTCGCCACTTTGGCCACCTGGCCGTCACCGACATTGCCGACCAGCGTGATGTTCTTGCCCATCAGCTGGAGCAGCGGCAGCACGCGGTCGAACACATCCTGCTTGCCGCCGGCCATGATCGACAGCGTGGCCGCCTTGGCCCCCACCTCGCCGCCGGACACCGGCGCATCCACATACTCGCAACCCAGCTGCTCGATGCGGGCCGCGAACTCGCGCGTCTCGATCGGGGAGATCGAACTCATGTCGACCACGGTCTTGCCCTGGCTCAGGCCCTCGGCCACGCCGTGCTCGCCGAACAGCACGCGCGCCACGTCCGGCGTATCGGGCAGCATCAGGAAGATGACGTCGGCCTGACGCGCCACCTCGGTGGCATTGGCGCAGGCCTGCATGCCGGCATCCTGGAGCGCCTGCGGCACGCCGCTGCGCGTGTGGGCGTAGACCGTGTGGCCGCCCGCCTGAAGGTGTTGCGCCATCGGCGCGCCCATCACGCCGAGTCCGATGAATCCGATCTTGCTCATATCCGTATTCCTATATAGATAGCGTCATTGCGCAAAGCGCTCGCGCAGCGCGCGGGAGGCGTCGCGCAGCAGCGTGTGGTCCAGCCCCACGGCGACGAAGTGCGCGCCCATGTCGAGGTAGCGGCGGGCGTCTGCCTCCACGGGAGTCAGCGTGCCGATGGCCTTGCCGGCGCGGTTGGCGGCGTCGTAGATCTGCGCCACGGCGGCCTGCACCTCCGGGTGGTTCGGGTCGCCGAGGTGGCCGTAGGCGGCGGCGAGGTCGTTCGGGCCGATGAAGATGCCGTCCACGCCGGGCTCGGCGCAGATCTCGTCGGCAGCCTCCACGCCCTTGCGGCTCTCGATCTGCACCAGCACGCAGATGTTCTCGTTGATGGTCTTGAAGAAGTCCGGCAGCGTGCCGTAGCGGTTCTGGCGCTGTACGCCGGACACCCCGCGCACGCCGTCCGGCGGGTAGCGCGTGGCCCGCACTGCGCGGCGGGCTTCCTCGGCCGACTCCACGAACGGGATCAGGAAGTTATAGAAGCCGATGTCCAGCAGGCGCTTGAGCAGCACGGGATCGTTCCAGGGCGGCCGGACCACGGGCGCGCTGGTGCTGTCCTTGAGCGCCATCAGCTGCGGCACGAAGGTCAGCACGTCGTTGGGCGCGTGCTCGCCATCGAGCAGCATCCAGTCGAAGCCGGCCAGGCCGATGATCTCGGTGGTAACCGGCTGGCCGAGCGAGGTCCAGCAGCCAATCAGGCGCTTGCGCGCAAGGATGTCCGCACGGAACTGGTTGGGCAGCGGGGAAAGCTGGGGCAGGTGAGGGGTCGTCATGAGAATTCCTTGAGCCTTGGGTTCAGTCCGCCGCCAGGGCGGAGAGCGGGCCGGGGGATTGGCCGCGCGCCTGGAGCACGCGCGCCGCGGCGTCGTCGAGCTGGGCCAGCGTGCCGGCATCCACGGGGATAAAGTCGGCGCGCGCCTTGCGCCATGCGCGCTCGGGGTCGCCGGGGAGGCGGATGGCATCGTTGCCCGGTTGCAGCCGGGACGCCTTCAGCCAATCGACAAAGGATTCCACCTCATGGCCGAAGGTGGTGCTGCTGCCGAGGCGGGCCGGATCGAAGATGATCGCCAGCATGTTGTTCCAGACCGCATGCTCGTGCGTCAGCGTTTCCGGGCGGATGGTGTGGCCGCCAGTCACGGCCGCGCCGAGTAGCTCGCACATCACGGCCAGCACGTAGCCCTTGTGCTCGCCGAAGGTGCGCAGCGCGCCGTGCGGCGTACCGGGCGGCGGGAACATGACCGACGGGTCGTCGGTGGGATGCCCGTTCGGGTCCATCAGGCTGCCCGGCGGCACCGGCACGCCCTTGTTGTTGGCCACGCGCACCTTGCCCATTGCGATGGCGCTGGTGGCGAAGTCGAGCACCAGCGGCGGGGCGCCCGCCACCGGCACGCCGATCGTGAATGGATTGGTGCCGAAGCGCGCGTCGTAGCCGCCATGCGGCGCCACGAGCGGCTTGGACAGCACATTCACGAAGTGGATCGAGATCATGCCGGCCGCCGTGGCCTGCTCGGCCCAATGGCCCACCCGGCCCAGATGGTGCGAGCGCCGCAGCCCCATCACGCACACGCCGTGCTCCTCCGCGCGGGCGATGCCCATGCGCATCGCCTCCTCGGTCACGGCCTGGCCCATGCCCCGGTTGCCGTCCAGGCTCAGGATGCCGCCGGACTCATGCACCACGCTGACCTGCTGGTTGAGCTGCAATTGCTCGCCCTGCCAGGACAGCACGTACTTCGGGATCATGCCCACGCCATGCGAGTCATGGCCCGAGAGATTGGCGCCGACGAGGTGGTCGGCGGTCAGCTGCGCCTCACGCGCATCGGACCCCGCCGCCAGCCACAGGTCCACGACCCAGCGATGCAGGCCGGCGGTCGGAATACGGTGTTCTGCCATGCGTTACTCCAGGTGGATGTTGGCGACCTTGATCAGGTTGGCCCACTTGGCCACCTCGCTCTTCTGGAACTTGCCGAGTTCGGCCGGGCCGGCGCCAGACGGCTCCACGCCCATGCCCACCAGCTTTGCCTTGACGTCCGGCTGGTGGATGATCTTGCCGATCTCGGTGGCCAGCTTGTTGACGATGGGCATCGGCGTGCCGGCCGGCGCGAAGATCGCCTGCCACGAGACGATTTCATAGCCCGGCAGGCCCGATTCGGCCATGGTCGGCACATCGGGCAGCTCGGCGGCGCGCTTGGCGCCGGTGGTGGCCAGCGCGCGGAACTTGCCGGACTGCACCATCGGCATGGCAGCCACGCTGTTCTCGAAGACGATATCGACCTGATTGCCGAGCAGCGCCTGTACCGCCTGGCTGCTGCCCTTATAGGGCACGTGGGTCATCTTCAGGCCGGCCATGTTGGCGAACAGTTCGGCCGCCAGATGCTGGGAGGTGCCGTTGCCGGACGAGCCGAAGTTGATCGACCCCGGTTTGGCCTTGGCCGCCGCCATCACGTCCTGCACCGACTTGTACGGGCTGTTCACGTTCACCACCAGCACATTGGGCAGCGTGCCGATCAGCGCCACCGGCTGGAAGTTCTTGACCGGGTCGTACGGCATCTTGGGATACAGGCTCACGTTGATGGCGTGCGAGCTGATGGTGCCGCCGAGCAGCGTGTAGCCGTCCGGCGCGGCCTTGGACACGTAGTCCGAACCGATATTGCCGCCGGCGCCGGCGCGGTTTTCCACCACCACCGACTGGCCGAGCACCTGCGACAGCCGCTGGCCGATCAGTCGGCCGAGCAGGTCCGTGGTGCCGCCCGCCGCGAACGGCACGACGTAGTTGATCGGCTTGCTGGGGTACTGGTCGGCGGACTGGGCTTGCGCCAGTGGGGCCGCCGCCATGCATCCAAGGCAAAGCACGGCCAGGGCCGGCCGCATCAATCGATGAGGGAAGGACATTGCATGGTCTCCTGTTTTCGCGAGCATTGTTATGGGACGGTCGGGATGGCCGTCAGGTGTCGCGGGCGGGCGCGCTGTCATGGCAGCATCGCCTCGGTAGCCAATCTACACGGGCGCGAGGCGGGCTGCCTTGCATAAAACGCATAACAGAAATGCACGATAGACCCCGCGGCGGCGCCCGTCAAACGGAAAAATCGCTGTCATCGCCGCCTGCTTCGGGTCTGGCGCCTGCTTGGCTCCACCTTGGCGCCGCCTCCGATCCTGTCCATACTTTTCGTCATGACCGCTCAAACCCCATCCTCCCAGGCCCGCACCGGCGGCCGTGTCCTCGTGGACCAACTGCGCCTGCATGGCACGGAGCGCATCTTCTGCGTGCCCGGCGAGAGCTTCCTGGACGTGCTGGACGCGCTGCACGACCAGCCGGCCATCGACCTCGTCGTCACCAAGCACGAAGGCGCCGCCGCCAACATGGCCGAGGCCGACGGCAAGCTGACCGGCCGCCCCGGCATCTGCTTCGTCACCCGGGGTCCGGGCGCCACGCACGCCAGCATCGGCGTGCATATCGCCCAGCAGGACTCCACGCCGATGATCCTGTTCGTGGGGCAGATCTCCCGCGCCCACAAGGGCCGGGAGGCGTTCCAGGAGGTGGATTACGCGGCAGTGTTCGGCACGATGGCCAAGTGGGCGGCCGAGATCGACGATCCGGCCCGGATTCCCGAGATGGTGGCGCGCGCCTTCCAGGTGGCCACGTCCGGCCGGCCCGGCCCGGTGGTGCTGGCGCTGCCTGAAGACGTGCTCGACGATCTGGTGGACTGCGCCGATGCCGAGCCGTACCGCACCGTGGTGGCCGCCCCGCGAGCCGAGGATGCCCGGGCGCTGGCCGCCGCGCTGGCCGAGGCCCGCCAGCCGCTGGTGATCGCCGGCGGCGCCGGCTGGACCGACGCGGCAGTGCGTGACTTCGCCGCCTTCGTCAAGGCATGGAACCTGCCCGTGGCCTGCGCCTTCCGCCGGCAGGACGTGATCGATAACCGCGACCCGCACTACATCGGCCATCTGAGCCTGGGCGTGAGCCCCAAACTGGCCGAGCGGGTGCGCACGGCCGACCTGATCGTGGCGGTCGGCACCCGGCTGGGCGACATCGCCACCGATGGCTACACGCTGCTGGAAGTCCCGCGTCCCAAGCAGAAGCTGGTGCATATCCATGCCGATAGCGGCGAGCTGGGCCGCGTCTACCAGTCGGCACTGCCGATCCATTCGGGCGTGGTGCCTGCGGCGGCCATGCTGGCCGCGCTGCCGGCGCCGGCTTCTATCGGATGGAAGGACTGGACCAGCGGTGCCCGTGCCGAACACGAGGCCTTCGTCACGCCGCCCAAGCCCCATGCGGAACTGACGGGGGTGGATATGGCTGCCGCGATGTTGCACCTGAACGCGGTGCTGCCCGAAGACGCCATCCTCAGCAACGGCGCCGGCAACTATACGGTCTGGCTGCACCGCTTCTATGCCTACAAGCGTCCGCGCACGGAACTGGCGCCCACCTGCGGCGCGATGGGCTACGGCCTGCCGGCCGCGATTGCCGCGAAGCTGCGCGCGCCCGAGAAGACCGTGGTCTGCCTGGCTGGCGACGGCTGCTTCCTGATGTATCCGCAGGAGATCGCCACGGCCGCCGCGCACGGCGCCAACCTGATCGTGATCCTGGTGAACAACCGCATGTACGGCACCATCCGCATGCATCAGGAGAAGCGCTACCCGGGCCGTCAGAGCGGCACGACCATCGCCAACCCTGATTTCGTGGCGATGGCGCGCGCCTGCGGCGCATGGGCGGAGCGGGTGGAGAAGACAGAGGACTTTGCGGCGGCGTTCGAACGCGCCCGCAACGCCGGCCAGCCGGCCGTGCTGGAGCTGATGACCGATCCGCTCCAGATCACGCCCGCAATGCGCGTGACCGAACTGCCGGCCTGAGCCCGGATCAGACGCTGCCTAGGCGATCTAGAACAGCGCCGCTTGTGGCCGGGCCTCGTGCCCGGCTTTTTCATGGCCGGACGTCGGGCGGGCCAGGATCTCGCGGATCTGCTCCAGATACCGCTCGCCCACCGCGCGATGGCTCTTGCGAGCCTCGTCGGCCAGCGCGCGGCGCGACGGCGCCCGAATCCCGATCAGGCGGCAAATCGTTGAAAGATAAGGCTTTTTGTCGTCGACGGTGGCCCGGCGCGCGGCCGACAGCAGGGCGGCATCACCAATGCGCCCCCGCAACCAGACCAGCACCTGGCGGTCATATTCGTTCTGCACACGGATCAGGTGGATCAGGTGTTCCATTCCGCACTCCGATATACTGTTCATTCATACAGTTACTGTAAATATATACAGTGCACCGGAATTTTCAAGGTGTGCGTCGGAAAATGCTTGAAAGTTCTTGCGCTGGGCCGGCACGCGTGGCCACCATGGCGGTCTGCCAGCCGCCTTTTCGCATCGAATCATGGACGACACCACCGCCACCTTCCACAAGCTGCGCCCGCGCCTGCACGGGATTGCCTACCGGATGCTCGGCGCCGTGGCCGAGGCCGAGGACGTCGTACAGGACGCCTGGCTGCGCTGGCACACGGCTGACCAGACGGAAATCGAAAATGCCGAAGCCTGGCTGGTCTCGGTAACCACCCGCATCGCCATCGACCGCCTGCGCGCCGCCAAGATCCAGCGCGAGCACTACACCGGGATCTGGCTGCCCGAGCCGCTGATCACGGACAGCCCGGACAACCCCGAGGCCATCAAGGAGCGCGCCGACGACATCTCCGTCGCCTTCCTGCTGTTGCTGGAGCGCCTGACGCCCGAGGCCCGCGCGGCCTTCCTCCTGCGCGAGGTTTTCGACAACGACTACGACGAGGTGGCGCGCGTGATCGGCAGGAGCGAGGCCAGCTGCCGCCAGCTGGTCAGCCGGGCAAAAACCCAGCTACGCGACGACCGGCCGCGCTTCACGGTGTCCCCGGACACCCATCGGCACATGGTCCAGGCGTTCGCCCAGGCGATGCAGGGCGGCGACTTCGCCGGCATCCAGGCGCTGCTGGCCAACGACGCCACCCTGGCCGGCGACGGCGGCGGCAAGGTCCAGACCTTCCCCAAGCCGCTCGAAGGCGCCCGCCGCATCGCGCAACTGTTCTACGCCACGCGCCTCAGATTCCCCGGCGAGGGCCTCCGGGTGCGGCTGGTGCTGCTCAATGGCGAATGGGCGCTGCTGCGCTACTTCGACGGCGCGCTGGAGTCCGCGCAGACCTTTGTGGTCGAAGGCGACCGCATCGCCCGCATCCACGTGCAACGCAACCCGGACAAACTGGCGCGGATTGCGGAGTATTTTGGCGGAGAGGCGTAGGGAAGGGGCGGCCGCTGTGAGTTCGTGCGCCTTGATCGCAGTCATGTCCAGGTACGGGCTTGTCCCGGCTGCACCGGCATAACGCCCGGCGGGCGTTTTCTGCGGCCTGATCCAAAAAAGAGCCCGCCAAGGCGGGCCCAAAGACGAAGGGAAAGTCTCCGTCAAGTGGATTTCAGCGTGGCCGCTGCGCTCAGAAGCGGTGGCGGATGCCGACGATGGCGCCGAACTGGTTCTGGCCGGCGCCCACCTGTTCGGTTGTGGCCGTCAGGGTGCTGGCGCTGCGGTTCAGCGACGGGCCGAAGCCGGACAGGCCCATGGCCGAGCCGTCCCGGTTCTGGGCGTAGGCGACGATGGTGTACAGGTCGGTGCGCTTGGAGAACGCGTACGTGCCGGACAGCACGAAGCTGTACGGGTCGCCGCCGCTGTTTCGCACATCGGTGTAGTAGGCGGCGCCAGTCAGCGTGATGGCCGGGGTGACCTGGTAGTTCGCGCCGATCCAGTACAGGTTGGTGCGCAGCGAGCTGCTGGCGAAGTCGCCGTAGTACCAGCGATAGCCGGCGAAGGCACGGGCCCGGCCGAAGTCGTAGCTGGCGCCGAGGGTGGCGCGGCGCTCGCGGTTGTCGTCCGTGGCGACGGTGCTGCCGCGCACTTCGTCGTACACCACGCGGGCGGACAGCGGGCCGGCCGTGTAGCCGACGCTGGCGCTGAAGTTGCGGCCGGCCTTGTAGTCGCCAGGCACCTCGCCGCCGGCGCTGCTGTCGTAGCCGGTGCTGTAGAACAGACCGTAGTACAGCGCGCCGGTCTGGCCGGTGAACTTCACCGAGTTATCGGCGCGGCCGGACATCCACTTGTCGTGCATCAGCACCGAGTAGCGCGTGGCGATGGCCATCGGGTCATAGGCCAGCGAGAAGTCGTACAGCACGGTCTGGTGGCGGCCCAGAGACAGCGTGCCGTACTGGTTCTGCAGGCCGACGAACGCCTGACGGCCGAACATGCGGCCGCCCTGGTTGGCGCTGCCGGTGTCGAGGTCGAAGCCGTTTTCCAGCGTGAAGACGGCCTTCAGGCCGCCGCCCAGGTCTTCGGCGCCGCGCAGGCCCCAGCGGGAGGTGGAGAGGTTGCCGGCGGACATCCGCACGACGTTGTTGCTGCTGCCGGTGGCCGCGTTCGGCACGTTGGTCAGGAATTCCACGCCAGCGTCGACGACGCCGTAGAGCGTGATGCTGCCCTGGGCGTGGGCAGCAGCGGGCAGGGCAGGGAGGATGGCCAGCGTGGCCAGGCAGGCGAGACGGGTCTTCATGCGTTCGTGATCCTTGTTATGGTCGCCGCCCGCGCACCCCGTAAGGGCTCGGGCGTGCCGGCGGCGACTGCAATGTAACGAGGGATCAGGAACGGGAGAAGCGCGTCTGGGCTGACAGACTGTCCCGGGATTTGAACAATTGGGGCGTCAAGCGCCCCTCAGCGCTCCGTCAGCGGCTGCCCTTGAGCAACGGACATTGCGACTTCGACGGCGGGATGAACGCCTGGTCGCCCGGCACCGTGGCCAGCACCTTGTAGTAGTCCCACGGATACTTGGACTCGGCCGGCGTCTTGACCTCGAACAAATACATATCGTGCACCATGCGCCCATCGGCGCGGATGCGGCCGTTCTTGGCGAAGAAGTCGTTGATCGGCATCGCCTTCATCTTCTCCATGGTCGGTGCGGTCTCGTCCGTGCCGGCCGCCTGCACGGCCTTCAGGTAGTGCGTGACGGAGGAGTAGACGCCTGCCTGGCTCATGTTCGGCATCTTCTTGACCTTGTCGAAGTACTTGCGCGACCAGGCCCGCGTGGCGTCGTTCATGTCCCAGTAGAACGCCTCGGTCAGCACCAGCCCCTGCGCGGTCTTGAGGCCGAGCGCGTGGATGTCGTTGATATAGAGCAACAGTCCGGCCATACGCTGCTTGCCGTCGCGCGTCAGGCCGAACTCGGAGGCGGCCTTGATGGCGTTGACCGTGTCGCCGCCTGCGTTGGCCAGGCCCACCACCTGCGCCTTGCTCGCCTGCGCCTGGAGCAGGTAGGAGGCGAAGTCGCTGGTACTGAGCGGATGGCGCGCGGCGCCGAGCACTTGCCCGCCGGCCTCGGTGACCACCGTGGTGGCTGACTGCTGGAGCGTGTGGCCGAACGCGTAGTCGGCGGTCAGGAAGAACCACGTCTTGCCGCCGCGCTGGACCATGGCCTTGGCCGTGGTGTTGGCCAGCGCGTAGGTGTCGTAGGCGTAGTGGACCGAAACCGGCGTGCACAGGTCGTTGGTGAGGCGCTCGCTGCCGGGGCCGGAGAACACCACGATCTTGTTCTTCTGCTTCGCCACGTCGAGCACGGCCAGCGCGGGTGCCGAAGCCGCCACATCCAGGATGGCATCGACCTTGTCCGTGTCGAACCATTCGCGCGCCTTGTTGGCGGCGATGTCGGCCTTGTTCTGGTGATCCACCACCACCAGCTCGATTTTCTTGCCGAGCACCTTGCCGCCGAAGTCGTCGATGGCCATCTGCGCCGCCGTGGCGCTGCCGCGCCCGGTCACGTCGGCGTAGAGGCCACTCATGTCGAGCAGCAGGCCGATCTTGACGACATCATCGGAAATCCCTGCCTTCGACTGGGCCGAGGCGATGCCGGCCACACCGCCAGCACCGGCAAGCGCCAGCAAGGCAAGGGCCGTCCGCCGCCATGTCGCGGAAGTCTTCATGGTTGTCTCCTCCAGTTTTTTATCTAGTTTTTCTACGATTTAAAAACGCACACCGCGGATCACACCGTAGCCACCGGCGTTACCGGCGAGCCCACCGCGCCCGGCAGGCGCAGCGGCGGCGCCGTGAGCATGAAGCGCGAGCGGCGGTGCGCGCGCAGCCAGTCCGCCAGGTCCTTGAGATACCAGAGTTCGCCGAGCGGCAGCCCCAGCTTGAACAGGCAATGGTGGTGGAGCGGCAGCAGCGGATGCGTCTTCGCCTCGTCGGGCGGCGGCAGGGCCGGGTAGCGCTCCACGGCGTAGTTGTCGGCGATCAGCGCGGCGATGCCGGAATCGGTGATCCAGTTCAGCAGGCGGGTGTCGCGGCCGTTCAGGGCGGCGCAGCTGTGGTGGAGCACCGCTTCGTCGGGCTCGCGCTGCATCGACAGCACGACTTCGGCAAAGCCGGTGCGCAGCAGGAGCATGTCGCCGGGCTCCACTTCCACGCGATGGGTGTCCATGGCGTGCATCAGGTCGTCGTAGCCGACGTTGCGGAAGTCCATGCCGAACACATCGGCCAGATCCACCAGCACGCCCCGGCCCTGCATGCCCTTGACGGCGAAGTTCTCGATGCCGAGCGCATCCGCGTGGCTGTGGGTATGGCCGTGGCTGCAATCGTGGGCGGCGAACTGGTCGTCATCGGCATAGTCGACCGGGCCGACGATGTCCGCGTTGGCGCGATAGCCGTTGTAGTAGACGCGCTCGAGCTTGCCATCGCCGTCCGCATCGAACAGCGCGCCCACGTGCGCCAGCGAGTCCCACTGGGTGGAGTACTGGAGGCAGAGCAGCACCTGATCGTCGCTGATGACATCGGTCGCGGCCGGGTTCACCTTGGCCAGCGGGAAGTTCATGTACGGGGAGTCGTCGCGGAAGGTGGGGCGCAACTCGGGCGGATGGCGGCGCGGATTGAGCTTGTTGCCGCCGGGGTAGTCCAGCGGCAGCGAGAGGCAGAAGCTGCGCCCCGCCTGGATCTCGCGCGCGCCCTTGACCACCTGCTCGGGGCCGATCAAATTGACGCGCCCCAGTTGATCGTCAGGACCGAAATCGCCCCAGTTGGAGCCCTGCGGACGTTGCTGCCAACGCATGCCTGATACCTCCCTCGCGAAAGATGTTGCCGGTTGAAGCGCCGCCGCCACATCGCGGCGCAGCATTCGGTTATACGTGATCCATGCGGCGCGGTCATTCTGCGTCGCATCAAGTTCCGCGTGACGAAATAGGAGGAAGGAAGGCGAGGGGGACGGCTATTCGCCGAGGAACTCGGCCACCACCTCGAGCCCTTCGACGTGGTCGGCCACGACCTTGGCGATGACGGCCAGCGGAATCGCCAGCAGCATCCCCCAGGTGCCCCAGAGCCACGTGAACAGCAGCAGCGAGACGAAGACGGCGACCGCGTTCATGCGCGCCATGCGGCCCGTCATCCAGGTGGTCATGCCGGAGCCGATCAGCGTGGCGATCAGCATCGACCCACCGGCCGCCGCTGCCGCGACGGACAGCGTGCCGAACTGCATGAACCCGGCCACGCCCAGGCACAGGGCGATCAGCACCGCGCCGAAGTACGGCACCAGGTGCAGCGCGGCAGCCGCCAGCGCCCACGCGCCGGCATTGTCGATCGACAGATACCTGAGCAGGATGTACGTACAAAGCCCCAGCGCGGCGTTCGTGATGACCAGCATCAGCATGTAGCGCTGGATCGCCCGGTTGATCTCGTCGAGCATGTGCACGCTGATCTTCTTCTGGCTGATGGTGGTGCCGGCCATCTTGATGAACTTGCGCTTGAACATGTCGCCGCCCAGCAGCAGGAACCAGGTCAGGAACAGCACGACGATGGCCTGCGCCAGCATCGCGAAGACGCCCATCGATCCCACCCAGATGGCGTTGTTGAGGGCGTCGGCGGAACGTTCGACGACGATCGGCGCGCCCTTGGTCGGCGGTGGCTGACCGGTACCGACCAGTACCGTGGTGGCGCGGCGGATCTTTTGCAGCATGGAGTCGTCGCCGCTCACCAGTTCGCCCAGCGAGCGGGAGAGCTTGCTGGCGATGGCGGGCAGCCGGTCGACAATAGATTCAATCTGCCCCTGGAGCAGATAGGCGCCGCACAGCAGCAGGGCCAGCATGCCGAGCAGCACCACGGTCGCGCCCACGGCGCGCGGCACGCGCTGGCGCTGGAGCCACTCGACCATCGGATCGAGCAGGTAGGCGATGACGATTGCCACCACTACTGGCACGATGAAGTCGCGGGCGAGGTGCAGGGTGTAGAGCGATGCGAGCGTCGCCAGAATGACCAACGCCGTGCTGGCGCGGCGCACAGAGACAGACAGCTTGGGGGGCGTACGGGTGGGTGACACCGGCGCGGCGTCCGCGGGCACCTCAGCCGTGACTGCGGGCACCCCCTCCGGTACGACATCCGGCACAACATCAGGCCCGGCCACGGTGCCGGGCGGGGCGGCCCGCATGGCGGGCTGGATCGGTACGCGCGACATGGATGGCAGGGCGGCTCGCAGACAAGAAGGACATGGCGTCACGAGGCGGACGCCTGCCATAACGATAGTCACTGCGGGGCGCGGGAGGGTGTCGGTGCGTTCCGGGTCGCGGTGTAGGACAGCGGCGCGACCTTCCAAGGCGGGCTTGGGCGTGTGCAGCCTGATACACGAAAGCCGCACCAAAGCAAAAGCCCGGTCTCGTGAACCGGGCTTCTGGGGATTGCGTGGCTGGCGTAGCCGGGGGGCGATCAGCGCATGGCGGGTTAGCGCGTCAGCGTCGAATGATCGTCGCCGTGAGGGCGGGCGCCCGACTGCTTGAGCAGCGGGTCATTCTTGAGCACCCAGCGGGCGCCGAAGGCCAGTGCGACGATACAGGCCAGCATATACGCAACGATCACAGTGAGAGTCAGCATGGCATCACAGGAGTAGGTTGCGACCGCGTTGCCAGCTTTCGTTGGCGGGCCGATGGGAACGAATTGTATGTGAGACAAGACGTTTCACCGGCGCCGATTAGCCTGAAATTTTCTGTATGCCGATCTAAGCCTGACTAATATCGGCAGGTTCTACGAGGGGCATGGATGATGACCGCCTCGCATCAGCCTCGGCCCTAGAAGTAGCACCCCATCTCGTATTGCTGCGAACGCAGGGCATGGACGTCGCTGCGGTAGCGGTCCGCGCGGCTCCAGTACTCGGTGGTATGCATGGCGCGCTCGGCGGCCCGCGCCTGGTACTCGAGTGCCCGGCACTGATTCCAGAAGACGTTCTGCGCGCGCAGGTCGAGATCGTCCTCGCGCCCCTGCCAGACCTGGATCTGTTGCGCCATCTGGGCGCGGCTCTGCAGGTAGGCCTGCTCGTCCTGGCGGATCTTGGGGGTCTTGGTGATGGTGGTCACATTGGCACGCATGGTGGACGTGACATCGCGGTAGCCCGCCGGGCACGATGCCGCCGTATAGAGCGTGTCCTTGCCGCTCTGGCACTTGGTGACGGCATGGGTGGCGCCGGAGGCGGCCAGCATCAGCAGCAGGATGGCAAATTGTCTGGACATGGCGGCGCCTTGGACGAATAGCGATGTCATCCAATGTAGGCAGCGATGCGCCGCGCTGCCAGTGCGGCAAGGTATCCAGATATTTCAGGTACAGGGGTTGCCGCGCGGGTTGCCGCGTTTTGAGTGGCGGGAGGACCCTGAAAGCGTCTTGGCCCCCTGCATTTCGGCATTGGCCGTCAGCAGCATGTCATACAGTTGCTGCGCCGCCGGCGACAGGGACCGGCCGCGCCGCCGGATCAGCCCCACGGTACGCGAGACGGTGGGCTCCACCAGCGGCACGCTGGTCAGCGTGGGATGCTTGCCCGGCGGCATGGCCAGCCGGGGTACCGCCGCCACGCCGAGCCCGGCTTCCACCAGGCTCACCAGCGTGCTGACGTGCCGCACCTCGCAATACCACTGCGGGCGATCGGGTACATCGGTCAGCGCCAGGTCCAGCAGCATGCGGTTGCCGCTGGCCTTGCCCACGGTCATGTAGTCGTACTGGCCCAGTTCGGCCCAGGTGACCTTGCGCTTGCGCGCCAGCGGATGGTCGGGCGGGCAGGCCACCACGAACGGTTCCTTGAGCACGGGTTCGAACTCGACGTCGGGCTCCTGCGTGCCGATGTAGTTCAGGCCGAAGTCCGCCTCGTTGCGCACGATCAGGTTCAGCACCTCGTTGGCGCCTTCGTCGATCAGCCGCACGACGATGCGCGGCCACGTCTCGTGGTACTTGCGCAGCACCGCCGGCAGGAAATAGCGCACCGCCGAGGGCACGCACGCCACCGTGACTTCGCCGGTCACGCGGGTGGCCACGTCCCGGATGCCGAGCAGCGACTCCTCCAGCCCGTTCAGGAGTTCGCGCGCCTTGCGCGAGAACTCCCGGCCCACGGCGGTCATCTCCACCGAGCGCGTCGTCCGGTCGAACAGCCGCACGCCGAGGGCGTCTTCCAGCTTCTCGATCCGGCGCGACAACGCCGGCTGGGACAGATGCAACTCCGTCGCCGCCGCGCGGAAGCTGCTCAGTTCGGCCACCGCCACGAAGGCGCGCAGATCGGAAAGGCTGAAGTTCATGCGCGGTTCATTTGTGGCTCATGCCGAAATCAGATGCCAGACCGCCTCGGTCTCGCGCGCCACGCCGTCTTCCTCGAGCTTGCGCAGGTGGGCCAGCAGCGAGCGCTGCGCCACCGGATGCATGCGCTCGGGCACGTCGTCGTAGACGCTGGCGAGCAGCGTGCCGATATCGGCCGGCGCCAGCGCGCGCAGCGCGTTCAGCACCTTGGCCTCGCGCTGCTGCCGATGGCGAATCAGCAGCCGGATGGCATCCCGGGGGCGCGGCATCAGGAAGCCGTGGCCCGGCGCAATCCACTCCAGGTCTTCGTCGAGCAGCGCCTGCAGGGACGCCAGATAGGCGCGCATGTCCCCATCGGGCGGATTGATGACGACGCTGGAGCCCTGCATGACGTGGTCGCCCGTGAACAGCGTCTTCTCTTCCTCGAGCAGGTAGCAAAGATGGTTCGACGCATGCCCCGGCGTGTGCACCACCCGCAGCGTGGCGTGCGGGCCGAGCACGATCCGCTGTCCGTGCTCGGGCATGCGGTCCGGCGCGAAAGTCTGGTCCTGGCGGTCCTGCACGGCCGTGACGCGCCCCCAGACCGGCGCGCCGGTGGCCTCGCGCACCGCCACGGAGGCGGGCGAATGGTCCAGGTGGGTATGCGTGACAAGAATCCACTTCACCGGGCCCGGCGCGGCGGCCAGCACGGCGGTGATATGGGCCGGATCTGCGGGGCCGGGATCAATCATCGCCCAGGTGTTGTCCGCGCCGCCGCCCACGAAGTAGGTGTTGGTGCCGGGGCCGGTCATCACGTTGCCGTTGTCCGCCGTGACGCGCCAGACCCGTTCGGAGAGCTTCACCGCTGCGCCCGGCGCCAGCGCGTAGCGGCCATGGCCGGCGCCATCGGGGTCGATCCGGGCGATTTCGGCGTACGGCGCTTCTTCCGGCATCACCGGCCGCACGCCCTTGGGGCCGGTGGCAAGGCGCGGCATGATCTGCACGATGTTGCGCAGCTTTTGGGCATGGTCGAAGCACGCCTGCGCAGTCGGGAAGTGCGAAATCGACTGGAGCATGCGCCGCGTGACGTTGACCAGCGAGATCTCGTTCGCCGGGTCGAGCGCATCGACGGGCCGCATCCAGCGATGCTCGACCGCTTCAACGCCATCGTGCCGCGCGGTCTGCCCAGCCGGCGCCAACGCGAAGAAGAAGCGCGTGTCGAAGCGCTTCGGCAGGCCCGGCGGCGTCAGCCAGTGGCTGCCGTAGGCCAGTTGGTCCACGGCGAGGCGCACGCCCAGCCGTTCGCAGACATGGGCGATGCCGGCGCCGCCGTAGCCGGCGGCTTCGCGCAGGCTGCCGTAGGTGTCCGCGTCGAGTGCATCGAGATCCACATTCTGGCCGTTGGCATCGCGGGCGAACAGCAGGCCGGCTTCCTCGAACGCTTCGCGTGCGGCGCAGAGGTAGTAATCGAGCCCGTTTTTGTCGACGTTGAGCCGGGCGCTGGCGGCGGCATCGTCGAGGCCATCGCACAAGGGGTGAAGTGCCGTATCCTGCTCATCGAGCGTGCCACCCGGGAAGACAAAGGCACCGGCGCTGCGGTCGTCGTCGCGCTGGGGGCGGCGCATCATCAGCACCTCCATGCCCGCCGGGCCGTCGCGTAGCACCAGCACGCTGGCGGCGGCGCGCAGGGCTTTGGAGCGAACGGGGGCGGCAGTGGCGTGGGTCTCGGACATGGACGGAATGGGGCGCAGTATCAGAACAGGCGCCAAGTGTAATGGGTTCGGGCGGTTCGAATCTGCCGCGATGCAGCAGGAATCCCGCGCTGCTCTTGGGATGGGGGCGGATTTCAGTCCGGAAACAGCGCCATCTGCCCAGTCAGCAGCGTGTCGAAATCATCGTCGAGGAAGGGCAGGATGGCGTCGGCAATCGGCTGGAGCTGTTTTGTGATGTAGTGGTCATAATCGATCGGCGACTGGCGCGGATCGAGCGTCTCCATCGGCATCGGCCCGGCCACCGTCATCACATAGCTGATCCAGCCGCCGTTCTGGTACTGGCGCGGGCGGCCCTGGCTATCGTTATAGGCATCGGCCAGCCGCGCGGCGCGCACGTGAGGCGGGACGTTGCGCTGGTAGTCGCCAAGCTGGCGCCGCAGGCGCTTGCGGTAGACCAGTTGCGCGTCCAGTTCGCCGGCCAGCGTGCGGCGCACGATGTCCCGCACATAATCGCGGTACGGCTCGCGGTTGAAGATCATCGCGTAGAGCGTCTGCTGGAACTGCTGCGCCAGCGGCGACCAGTCCGTGCGCACCGTCTCCAGCCCCTTGAACACCATCTCGGCGCGGCCATCGGCACGCATGACCTGACCGGCGTAGCGCTTCTTGCTGCCCAACTCGGCGCCCCGGATGGTCGGCATCAGGAAGCGCCGGAAGTGGGTCTCGAACTGGAGTTCCAGCGCGCTGTCCAGGTCGAAGGTCTGGCGCAGGTGGTCGCGCCACCAGTCGTTGACGTAGGCGACAAGTTCACGCCCGATGCGTGCCGCATCGTCTTCGGCATGGGCGCCGCGCAGCCAGACGAAGGTGGAATCGGTGTCGCCATAGATCACGTCATAGCCGCGCGCTTCGATCAGCAGGCGCGTCTGGCGCATGATCTCGTGGCCGCGCATGGTGATCGACGACGCCAGGCGCGGGTCGAAGAAGCGGCAGCCGCTCGATCCCAGCACGCCGTAGAACGCATTCATGATGATCTTCAGCGCCTGCGAGAGCGGCTTGTTCTGCTCGCGCTTGGCCGCCTCGCGGCCCTGCCAGATCCGCGCGACGATGGCCGGCAGGCAGTGCTTGCCGCGCGAGAACCGCGCGCCCCGGAAGCCGGGCACCGAATCGGCGTCATCGGGGTGGGCCAGCCCCTCCACCAGCCCGATCGGATCGATCAGGAAGGTGCGGATGATCGACGGATACAGGCTCTTGTAGTCCAGCACCAGCACCGACTCGTACAGGCCGGGGCGCGAATCCATGACAAAACCGCCGGGGCTGGCCTCGGGCGCCAGTTCGCCCAGATTCGGCGCCACGTAGCCCTGCCGGTGCATCAGCGGCATATATAGATGTGTGAAGGCGGCCACCGAGCCGCCGCTGCGGTCGGTCGGCAGGCCGGTGACGGTGGCGCGCTCCAGCAGGAAGGTCAGCAGCTCGGTGGCGGCGAAGATGCGGGTGACCAGCTCGCAGTCGCGCAGGTTGTAGCGTGCCAGCGCGGGCTTGTCCTCGGCGAACATGCGGTCGATGGCGTCCATGCGGTCGTAGGGGTTGTCGATCGCCTTGCCTTCGCCGAGCAGGGTCTGGGCCACCGACTCCAGGCTGAACGACGGAAAGCTCCACGTGGCGCCGCGCAGCGCCTCGATGCCGTCGATGATCAGCCGCCCGGCCGCCGCCGCGAAGTAGTGCTGCTGCCTGGCGTGCTCGCGCCACTCCATCTCGGCGCCGCCCCGGCCCAGCCGCAACGGCACCTGGAACTGCACCGCGTGGGCCTGCAGCACGCGTAGATCGAACTGGACGAGGTTCCAGCCGATGATGGCGTCCGGGTCGTGCTCGGCCAGCCATTGGTTGAGTTTTTCGAGCAGGGCGGGGCGGGTGTCGCAGTATTCGAGCGCGAAGTCCAGCGGGGCCGGATCGCCCGCCGGCGCCGGGCCGAGCATATAGACCTGCCGCTGGCCGCAGCCTTCCAGCGCAATCGAATACAGCTCGCCATGGGCGGTGGTTTCGATATCGAGCGAGACCAGGCGCAGGGTGGGGCGATAGTCGGTGGCCGGCTTCATCTGCGCGTGGCGCAGCACGCCGTGCGCGTCCGGCTGGCCGTCGAACCAGACCGGCGCGGTGATGAAGCGCTCCATCAGGTAGCGCTCGGGCGGGCGGATATCGGCCTCGTAAACATCCACGCCAGCCTGCCGCAGCGCCTTGTCGATCCGGATCAACTGGCGGTGCTGCTGGCAGTAGAGCCCGAGCACGGGCCGGCGGTGGAAGTCCTGCAACTCGAGCGGGCGCAAGTCCACGCCGCGCTCGCCGCGCAACAGCGGCTCGGCCTGATCGCGCTGGGCCTCGGGCACGAAGGCCACCGACGGCTGGGGCGGCAGGCGCAGCAGGCGCGGCCCCTGGTCCGTGGCCAGCCAGAAATCGACCTCGGTACCGGCGGGGGTATCGCGCCAGTGCCGGGTCAGGATGAAGCCCTGCTCAAGTGCCACGCTGGAAGCCTATGGAAAACCTGTGGGGAGGTGCTGGCGGGATTCTAGCCCCTACCGAACCGTTTGCAGGAAGGCCAGCAGGTCGGTGATCTCGCTGTCGTCGCCGATGCCCCAGAAGCGCATCTTGTTGCCCGGCACCACCTTGTTCGGGGCGTGGATGAAGGCGCGGAGCGTCTCGGGGGTCCAGACCACCTTCGACGTCTTCATGGCATCGGAATAGCGATAGTCGGAAGTCATGCCCGCCGGCCGGCCAACGATGCCGTTGAGATGGGGGCCGAAGGTGCCGCGCGCCGCCGGGCCGATCTTGTGGCAGGAGGCGCACTTGCGGTCGAACACGGCACGTCCGGTCTCGATATCGCCGGCGGCATGGGCGCTGGTCTGGATGGCGATGCCGGCCAGGAGCGCGAGGAAGGGGAAACGCATGGTGGGTAAGCGAGGGGAATTGCAGCGGCGACAGTGTAGCCGCCCCCTCGGCTTTTCCCTTCGTCACCCCGAAAAATCGGCCGAATCACGATTCGACATGGCCTGATAACTCTGATTATCTCGACCCGATATTTAAGCCGACAACAGCGGGCCGCCAGACAGCCCTGAAACTCGGACAATCCTGTCGCGCGGTGCCTTCCGGGCAGCTTGCGGCTGGCGGCTTGGTATATGCTGTCGCGGCGCCTTTTCGCGCATAGATATAGACAGGGTGCCGGTGCCAATGAATGACAGCGTGAAGATGCAGTGGGACGATGGGGAGCGCGTCTTCCATCGAGGGCGGCACCCGGGCGGCGGCAACGGGCCGACCGTCCTGCTGGCGCGGCCCGCCGCCGAGCACCCGCTGCCTGCCTCGCTGGATCGCCTCGCCCACGAATTCGGCCTGAAGGACGAACTGGATGGCAGCTGGGCCGCCCGTCCGCTGGCACTGGTCCACGAAGGTGGCCGGAGCCTGCTGATCCTGGAGGACGCCGGCGGCGAACCGCTTTCGCAGCAACTGGGCGTGCCGATGGAGACGGAGACGTTCCTGGGGCACGCCATCGGCATCGCATCGGCACTGGGCAAGCTGCACCAGCGCGGGCTGGTCCACAAGGACCTCAAGCCCACCCATATCCTCGTGAATTGCGCCGACGGCCAGGCCCGGCTCACCGGTTTCGGCCTTGCCTCGCGGCTGCCACGCGAACGGCAGGCCCCGGAGCCGCCCGAGACCATCGCCGGCACGCTCGCCTACATGGCGCCCGAGCAGACCGGGCGGATGAACCGGTCGATCGACTCGCGCAGCGACCTCTATGCCCTGGGCGTCACGCTGTACCAGATGCTGACCGGTGTGCTGCCATTCGTGGCGACCGACGCCATGGAGTGGGTCCACTGCCATATCGCCCGCCTGCCGGTGGCGGCGCGCACGCGGGTGGAGACCATCCCGGACATGCTCTGCGACATCGTCGCGAAGCTGCTGGCCAAGACGGCCGAGGAGCGTTACCAGACCGCCGCCGGGCTCGAGCATGACCTGCGGCGCTGTCTGGACGACTGGACGCGGCAGGGCAGCATCGACGCACTCGCACTCGACGAGCACGGCACGCGCGACCGGCTGCGGATACCCGAGAAGCTGTACGGGCGTGAGCAGGAGGTCGATACGATGCTCGACGCCTTCGCGCGGATCGTCGACGGCGGCGTGCCGGAGATGGTGCTGGTCTCCGGCTATTCCGGCATCGGCAAGTCGTCGGTGGTTTATGAACTGCACCGGGTGCTGGTGCCGCCGCGCGGGCTGTTTGCGTCCGGCAAGTTCGACCAGTACAAGCGCGACATCCCGTATTCCACGCTGGTGCAGGCCTTCCAGGGCCTGGTGCGCTCGCTGCTCGGCAAGCCCGATGCGGAGCTCGAACGCTGGCGCGGCGCGCTGCTGGAGGCGCTGGAGCCCAATGCGCGGCTCATGACCGACCTGATCCCGGAGCTGAAGCTGATCATCGGCGAGCCGCCGCCGGTGGCCGAACTGGAGCCCCAGCAGGCGCAGCACCGCTTCCTGCTCGTCTTCCGGCGCTTCATCGGCGTATTCGCCCGGGCCGAGCATCCGCTGGCGCTGTTTCTCGACGACCTCCAGTGGCTCGACGCCGCCACGCTGGCCCTGCTGGAAGACCTGCTGAGCCATGCGGACCTGCGCTACCTGATGCTGATCGGTGCCTATCGCGACAACGAGGTCGACGACGCGCATCCGCTGGCGGGCACGCTGCGCGCCATTCGCGGCAAGGGCGTCAGGATCGACGAAATCCGGCTGGCGCCGCTCACCGGCGGCCATGTCGAGCAACTGGTGGCAGAGTCGCTGCATGGCGAGCCGGCGCGCATCGCGCCACTGGCACAGTTGATCTGGGACAAGACCGTCGGCAACCCGTTCTTCGTGATCCAGTTCCTGCACGGGCTGGTCGATGAGAACCTGCTGACCTTCGACCATGCCGCCCGGGATTGGCGCTGGGAGGCCGACCGCATCCACGCCAAGGGTTACACCGACAACGTGGTGGAGCTGATGGTCGGCAAGCTGGCCCGCCTGCCCGACGCGACCCAGCAGGCCTTGCAGCAACTGGCCTGCCTCGGCAACGTCGCCGGCATCACCACGCTCTCGACCATCCTCGGCATGGCCGAAGGGCAGGTCCACGCGGCCTTCTGGGAGGCGATTCGCCAGGAGCTGGTCGAGCGGCAGGAGGGCGCCTACGCCTTCGTGCACGACCGGATCCACGAAGCCGCCTATTCGATGATCCCCGAAGCCTCGCGCGCCGAGGCCCACCTCCGGGTCGGGCGACTGATTGCCGCCCAGACGCCGCTGGACCAACGCGAAGGCGCGATCTTCGAGATCGTGGGCCAGCTCAACCGGGGCGCGGCGCTGATCGCCGAACAGGACGAACGGGACCAACTGGCCGAATTCAACCTGCTGGCCGGCGAGCGCGCCAAGGCGGCGACGGCCTACGCCTCGGCGCTCACCTATTTCGCGGCGGGCGCGGCCCTCCTGAACGACGACGGCTGGGTCCGCCGGCCTGCGCTGCGATTCGCGCTGGAGTCGGGTCGCGCCCAGTGCGAGTTCCTGTCCGGGCAGGCGCCGGTGGCCGAAGCGCGGTTCGCGGCGCTGTCCGCGCGCGCCACGACGACGGTCGAACGTGCCCAGGTCACCTGCTGGCAGGTGGACATCTACGTGGTGCTCGGCCAGCGCGACAACGCCATCTCCGTTTGCCTCGCCTTCCTCCGCCATGTGGGGATCGACTGGTCCCCGCACCCGGACGAGCCGGCGGTGCAGGCCGAGTACGCGCGCATCCGGTCCCAACTCGGCGATCGGCCGATCGAAACGCTGATCGACTTGCCGCCGATGGAGGATCCCGCCTCGATCGGTACCGTCGACGTCCTGATCAAGCTTTTCGTGCCGGCGTCGCATACGGATGCCAACCTCGCGTCCCTGACGATCTGCAAGGCGACCAACCTCAGCCTGGAGCACGGCAATGCCGATGCCTCGTGCGTGGCCTACACCAACGTGCCCCGGGTGGTCGGGCGGCGCTTTGGCGACTACGCGCGCGCCTTCCAGTTCGGCCAGCTTGGCTGCGAACTGGCGGAGCGGCGCGGGCTCGATCACTACGAAGCCCGCACCTACCTGTCCTACGCGCTGTTCGCCCGGCGCTGGGCGGAGCCTGTGCGGACCACCAACGACCAGTTGCGCCGCGCCTTCGACGCCGCGAACCGGACTGGCGACGTGCCGTTCGGCGCCTTCGTCTGCAACAGCCTCGCCGCCAACCTGCTGTTCATCGGCACGCCGCTGGCAGAGACCCAGAGCGAAGCCGAACGCGGCCTGGCCTACGTGAAGATGAAGCGCTTCGGCCTCGTCATCGGCTTCATGGAGACCCAGCTTGCGCTGATCCGGATGTTGCGCGGCCTGACGCCGGCATTCGGCAGCCTGGACGACGCGCAGTTCAACGAAGCCCAGGTCGAGGGCCGCCTGCCCATGGGCTCCATCCTGAACGCCTGCTGGTATTGGATCCGCAAACTGCAGGCGCGTTATGTCGCCGGCGACCATGCGGGCGCCCTGGAGGCCGCGTCCCGGGCAGAACCGCTGCTGCCGGCCGCGCACGGGTTCATCGAAGAGGGCGAGTACGTCTTCTATAGCGCGCTGGCCCGGGCCGGCCTGTGCACCGCCATGCCAGCCGACGACCGCCAGCCGCATCTGGACATCCTGGCCGCCCAGCAGCGCGAACTCCGCATCTGGGCCGATCTCTGCCCGGAGAACTTTGCCGGCCATGCCGCGCTGGTGGCCGCCGAAATCGCCCGGCTCGAAGACCGCGTGGTGGACGCCGAACTTGGCTACGAGACCGCCATCCAGCTCGCGCAGGATGGCGGTTATGTGCACAATGAGGCGCTTGTCAACGAACTCGCGGCACGCTTCTATGCGGCGCGTGGTCTGGCGAAGATCGCCCGTGTCTATTTGCGGGACGCCCGTTACGGCTACCTGCGCTGGGGCGCTGCGGGCAAGGTGCGGCAGCTGGAGGCCGAATATCCGCAACTGCGGACGGAGGAAGCCGCGCCAGGGGCGACGAACACCATCGCCACGCCAGTCGAACATCTCGATCTTGCCACCGTGATCAAGGTGTCACAGGCCGCCTCGGGCGAAATCGTCCTGGACAACCTGATCGAGATGATCATGCGCACGGCCATCGAGCAGGCCGGCGCCGAACGCGGCCTGCTGATCCTGTCGGACGGCGGCGAACTGCGAATTGCGGCGGAAGCCACGACCGGCAGCGACGCGATCCTGCTGCAACTGCGCGCGGCGCCCGTGAGCGCGGCCATGCTGCCGGAATCGGTCCTCTACCATGCCCTGCGCACGCGCGAGAACGTGTTCCTCGACGACGCCGTGGCCGAGCCGTCGTTCTCCGCCGACCCGTACATTCGCCAGCATCGCGCCCGCTCCGTGCTCTGCCTGCCGCTGATGAACCAGGCCAAGCTCATCGGCGCGCTGTACCTCGAAAACAACCTGACCGCCCGCGTGTTCTGCCCGGCCCAGATCGCGGTGCTGAAGCTGCTGGCCTCGCAGGCCGCCATCTCGCTGGAGAACGCCCGGCTGTACCGCGACGTGGCGGAACGGGAAGCGAAAATCGGGCGACTCGTGGACGCCAATATCATCGGGATCGTCTTCTGGCGGGGCGAGGGCGAGATTCTCGAAGCCAATGATGCCTTCCTGCGCATGGTGGGATATGAGCGCGAGGAACTGCTCTCGGGGCGCGTGGGCTGGAACGACCTGACGCCGCCGGAATTGCGCCCGGTCAACCACCATGCACTGGCCGAGGCCGTGCGGACGGGGCACGCGCGGCCCTTCGAGAAGGCGTACGTCAGGAAGGATGGCAGCTACTTGCCGGTCATCGTCGGCCTGGCCACGTTCGAAGCCGGCCGGAAGGAGGGCGTGGCGTTCGTGCTCGACCTGACTGAGCGCAAGCAGGCCGAGGAAAGGGTCCACCAGGGCGAGCAGCGCTATCGCGAAGTCCAGGCCGAACTGGCGCACGCCAACCGCGTGGCCACCATGGGGCAGCTTGCGGCGTCGATCGCGCACGAAGTCAGCCAGCCGATTGCGGCGACGGTGACCAATGCGCAGGCGGCACTGCGCTGGCTGGGCGCCAAACCGTCCAATATCGACGAGGTGGGCCAGGCGCTCACCCGTATCGTCAAGGACGCCAACCGCGCGGGGGACGTGCTCGGGCGCATCCGCCAGCTGATCAAGAAGGCACCGCCGCGCAAGGAGCTGGTGGACATCAATCAGGCGATCGGCGAGGTGGTCGAGCTGACCCGTGGCGAAGCCGACAAGGGCCGCGCCACGGTGCAGGCGCAGCTTGCGGACGGCTTGCCAGCCATCGAAGGCGACCGCGTGGAACTGCAGCAGGTGCTGCTCAACCTGATCATGAACGCGCTGGAGGCCATGGGCGGCATCGGCGATGGTGCCCGGCAATTGCTTATCCGCACCGTGCAGGCCGAGGCCGGCAGCGTGTTGGTGACGGTGAGCGACACCGGCCCGGGCTTTGCGCCGCAAGACGCCGAGCGCGTGTTCGCCCCGTTCTACACGACCAAGGCCACGGGCCTGGGCATGGGGCTGTCGATCTGCCGGTCGATCATCGAGGCCCACGGCGGCCGGCTCTGGGCGAGCCCGAACCAGCCCCGGGGCGCCGTGGTCCAGTTCACCGTGCCTGCGCAACCGGCTGCGTGACGGCCGGCGTGGCAGCTTTCGCGGCGGGGGCGGCTGGCGCGGCTGGCGCGCCGGGTGCGGGCTGAGCCGGCTGGGCCACCGTCGCCTGCGTCCATCCGCCGCCGAGCGCCTTGTACAGGCCCACCCGGCTGGTCAGCCGCGCGAGGCGGATCGTCACCAGCGTCTGCTGGGCGTTGTAGAGCTGCCGCTGGGCATCGAAGACGCCGAAGTAGTCATCCACCCCGTTCTTGAAACGGATTTCCGACAGGCGCCGCGTCTCGGTAATCTCCTTCGCCAGCGCCTCCTGCGCAGCCGTCTGGCGGTCGTAGGTGCCGCGCGCGGCCAGCCCGTCGGCCACTTCGCGGAAGGCACCCTGGATGGTCTTCTCGTAGGCGGCCACGTTGATGTCCTTCTGCACCTCGGAGACGGTCAGGCGGGCCTGATTGGCGCCCGCGTTGAAGATCGGCAGGGTGATCTGCGGCGCGAAGACCCAGGCCATGCCGCCCGAGAACAGCCCCGCCAGCGTGCTGCTGGCCGCGCCGACGCTGGCGGTCAGCGAGATGGTCGGGAAGAAGGCCGCCCGCGCCGCGCCGATATTGGCGTTGGCCGCCTTGAGCCGGTGTTCGGCGGCCATGATGTCTGGCCGCTGCTCGAGCACGGTGGAGGGCAGCCCGGCCGGCAATTCGGCCACAAAGGAATTGTTCTCGAACGGCTGCGGCGCCGGCAAGTCGGCCGGCAGTTGCCCGCCGATCAGCAGCGCCAGCGCGTTTTCATCCTGCGCCACCTGGCGCGTGTACTGCTCCACGCCCACGCGCGCCGTCTCCAGCTGGGTCTGGGCGCGATGCGTGTCGAGCTGGGCCATGCCCCCCGCGCGCTTGCTGCGGTCGATCATCTGCGCGGCGTCTTCCTGCACCTTGAGCGTGTCCTGCGAGATCTTCAGCAGTTCCTGATCGGCCCGGAGCGTCAGGTAGGCACTGGCAACCTCGGCCACGAGGCTGATTTGCGCGCTGCGGCGCACCTCCTCGATGGCGAGGTACTGTTCCAGCGCTTCGTGCTTGAGGCTGCGCACCCGGCCGAACAGGTCCAGTTCGAAGGCGTTGAAGCCCACGCCGGCGGTCCACGCGTTGATGATCGGGTCCTGCCCCGGCGGGCGCAGGTCGCCGCTGATGCGCGAACTGGCGAAGCCGGCGCTGCCATTGATGGCCGGGAACTGCGCCGCCCGCTGGATGCGGTACTGCGCGCGCGCCTGGTCGATCGACAGCGTGGCAATGCGCAGGTCGCGATTGTTGGCCAGCGCGAGTTCGATCAGCCGGCGCAGGCGCGCATCGGTGAAGAAATCTTCCCAGCCCAGGCTGGCGGCGGGTGCCTGCGCCTGCGCTTGCCCCGGTGAGGCCGCCTGGGCACCGGATGCGCCAGATTGGTACGCGGCGCCGGTCGGCCATTGCTGGGGCACCGGCGACTCGGGCCGCTGGTAGGTGGGTTCGAGCGTGCAGGCGACCAGCGCCAGCGGGAGCAGGGGGACTAGGTAGCGCATCGTCGTGATTGTCTTGGTCATGGTGGTTATCCCGAAAAAGCGCGTCGCAGCAGCTGGGCGATGGCCACGCCGGGCCGGCCACGGTCTGCGATGTTGTGTGCGGGCTCGCTGAACAGCAGGCGGATCAGGCGGTGGCGGGCGGCCGTGTCGGGGCGCAGCGCCACGCCGGCGAGGTTGCCGCGCGCACGCGCCACGCGGCAGGACACCCAGCCCAGCGGCGCCAGCCAGATCGCCCCTTCGGCGCCGTCCATGCCGCGCGTGACGGCCGCATTGCCGTCGAGCAGCAGGCCCGCGCCGTTGCAGGAGAGGTCGCGCGTGGTGCCGTGGAATTCGTAGGCCACGCCGTCCTTGCCGTAGAGCCGCAGCACGGCGCGCTCCCGGTGCGGAAAGCGTTCTTCCTTGCGGGGGCGCGGCAGCTCGAAGCACACCAGCAGGGAGGCGAAGTACAGCACCATCGACACCAGCGTCCAGCCGATGTTGAAGGCCAGGCCGGGCGCCGAGCCATCGGCGGCCACGGCACGCGCCAGCCCCATGCCGGTGAACAGGAACATTCCGCCGTAGAGCGCGGCGAACTTGCCGTGGATCACCAGCTTCGAGCGGTCCAGCCCCTTGTTGGTGACCTTGAACGGTCGCCCGAACGGCTTGAACACGGCGCTGGCCAGCGTGGCGGTCACCGCCAGTGCCGCCACGATCTGGGTGACCTCGGTGAAGATCGGCATCGCCCGCGAGCCGGTGATCCAGATGCTGTAGGCCCAGTACAGCAGCAGCGCCGGCACGCCATAGGCGAGGAACTGGACCGGATCGCCATATAGCGTCGGCACGTTGAAATACCAGTAGAGCAGGGGGCCGGCCAGCAGCATCAAGGTGAACGGGCGGCTCAGCCAGTGGAGCAGGCCGTGCACGTAGTGCAGCCGTTGTCGCAGCGAATAGCCGCGCCCGCGCAGGGGGCCATCGGCGGTGAGCGCCACCTGGATCGTGCCCAGCCCCCAGCGGCTGCGCTGGCTGATGTACTCAGGCAGCCCTTCGGCAGACAGGCCCACGCTGAGCCGCTCGTTGAGCCAGCGCGTGATGTAGCCGTGCGGCATCAGGCGGTAGGTCAGGTGGATGTCCTCGGTGACCGTGCCGGTCGGGAATCCGCCGATCTTGGTCAGCGCGTCGCGCCGCACCACGAACGAAGTGCCGATGCAGAACGCGGTGCCCCAGGCGTCCTTGGCCGGCTGCATGACGTCGAAGAAGGCCCGCTGCTCGTCCACCCAGCATTCGGTGGAGCGCAGGTTGTACTGGATCGGGTCGGCGTTGTAGTAGAACTGCGGCGTCTGCACCACGCCGACCACGGGGTCGTCGAACAGGCCGATGATGCGCAGCAGGATGTTCCGGTTCGGCGCGAAGTCCGCGTCCAGGACCATGATGAACGGCGCGCCGCCCGCCTCCGCGCTGTGCTGTAGCCCGTTATTGAGGTTGCCAGCCTTGGCGTGGGTGTTGTCCGGACGGGTCACGTAGCGCGCGCCGACCGTACCGCAGAAGTCCTTGAGCCAGTCGCGCCGGGTATCGTCGAGCACCCAGACGCGGAAGTTGGGATAGTCGATGGCCAGTGCGGCGACGATGGTCTTCTCGAGCACGTCCAGCCCCTCGTTATAGGTGGCGATGAAGATGTCCACCTGCGGCACCTCGGGGCTGCGGCGCAGGACCGCCTCGCCGGCATCGGCCGCCGCGCTGTGGTCCGAGGTGCGCGTCAGCGTGACGATCGAGATCAGCGTGTAGGCAATCGTCAGGGTCTCGAAGCCGAAGAACGCGTACGACCACACGCTCGGGAAGTCCATGCGCCAGTCCGGCAGGGTCTGCGTGCAGCGCCAGACGTAGTAGCACGACAGCAGCACCCCGGCGGCGATGCCGAACAGCCAACGGTCCGCCGCGCGATGGCGGCTGCCGCGCAGGCATAGCACCGCGATCAGGAAGGCGCCGGCGTTGATCTCCATCAGCATCCGGTTTTCGAGAAAATCGGCGAACATCGTCACTCCTTGTTGGCGACATTGGCGGTGTCGGCCTGTCGTCCGCCGGGCTGGAACGGATTCCAGCCGGCCGCGGCCAGGATGGCCCACGCGGTGGCCCCGAGGTGGGGCAGGTGGTAGTAGTAGAAATCGTCGGTGGTGCTGTCCGGGCCGATCTGGAGACCGGTGCGGATGCGGCGCTCGGGCGTGGCAAAGAGGTAGCCCGAGGGCGCCCGCTGGGCCAGCAGCAGCGGCCAGAGCGGGCGGGCCTCGTCCTCGCGGCCCATGGCGCGCAGGACCAGCGCGGCCTGCCCGGTGCCTTCCGTCCAGACGCCATCGGGGCTGGCGTTGAAGCCGTAGCCGCCGCCCACGGCGTGGCGGCTGCGCGTCCAGTCCAGCGCGCGGCGCCAGGTATTGGCCGATTCGGGCACGGCGATCAGCGGCCATAGCGAGGCATCGAGCGCGGACGGCCCGGCGTTGAGCGAGCGGCCATCGTCGCGCGTGCCGATGACGAAGCGGCCTTCGCCGGGCTGCCACATCGCCTCCACGAAGCGCTTGGCGCGGTCCGCGCCGGTGCGCCAGCGCGGGTCATCGCTGTAGCGGCCCAGCCAGCGGAAGGCCGCGTAGGCATCGACATTGTGTTCGGTGGACTTCCAGCCCTGCCGCTGCGGCGCGGGCTCATGGCCGAAGAAGCCGCCGATAAAGGCCGCCGGGGGCTCGCTGGCGAAGGTCTGCTTGTCGATCCAGCCCATCAGCGTGCCGGCGGTGTCCAGGTAGCGGCGGTCCTGCGTCGATTCATAGACCGCCAGCAGCAGCAGCGCGGCCCAGGCGACATTGCCGGTGGCCGTGCCGACCTGGTAGCGGTCTTCGAACCATTTCTTGCTCGGCTCGTCCCACCAGCCCGGCAGCGGCACCGGGCCATCGGGCACGGCGCCGGCGCGGTAGGCGTTGCGCACGCGGCCATCGTGGTAGTGGCGGTCACGCGTGACGCCGGCCACCACGCCATCGGCAATCCGGCGCGCGGCAGCGGGCTGCCCGCAGGCAATGAGGGCGATGCCGGCCAGCGCGTTGTCATAGACGAAGGCCGACTGGCGCAGCGGGGCGGGCAGGGGCTCGCCGCCGGGGGCCGGCTCGTAGCTGCCGAGCATGACCGGGCCCTTGCCGGGCAAGGCGCCGACGCGCGCGGTCAGCGCCTGGCAGGCGCCATCGCGCAATTGCTGGTGCGCGGCGTCGGGCGGAACCGGGGGCGCGGCCATGGCGGGGGGCGGCGTGGCGAGCGCGGCGGCCATCAGGCACGCCCCCGCGCACGCCAGCGCCGGAGAGGGTAGGGAATAACGCTGCACGGCGAGGTCTCCTTCCTGCGGGCGTGGGGAACGTGGCGGATTGCCGATCCAGTCGAACGCAATCGAACGCAATCGATCTCAGATCAGGCTCTTGAACCACGGGCGATCGAGGCTGACCTTGGCCCAGTGGCCGAGCGCGCAGCGGTCCGTGCCGCTGCCGCTGCTGCCGGGCAAGTCAGGCAGAGGCTTGTTCAGCTTGGCAATCAGATAGATCTCGTTCTTCTCGATGGGCGGGAAGGGCACGAAGTAGCGCGCCTGGTCGCCATCGGGGGCGCGCGGCAGGATCTCGGACACGGCGCCCGACAGCGGTACGGCCACGCCATCGACCTGCACCTTGACCTTGGCGCCGGGCAGGAGGTCCTTGCTGAGGCTGCGCGGGAACACCGCCACCACGCTCGGCTGGGCGCAGTTGGTGGTGCGCATCAAGGTGGCGCCGGCCGCCACGCGCGTGCCCGGCGGGGCGGTCACGTCCTCGACGATGCCGCCGCCATAGGCCTTGATGTCGAGGTTGGTGACCCGCTCCACGCGCTCCTGCTCGGCGGCGACGAGTTTGTCGACCGACTGGCCGTACTCCTCCAACTGCTTGATCTCGGCTTCGAGCTGCACGTTCTCCGCGCGCAACTCGTCCTGCCGTTGCGCGAGCGAGCCCAGCGCGCCGTCGGTACTCGACATGTACACCTTGCCGCGCGCCGCCTCGCTGCTGCCGCGTGCGGTATCCAGTTCGGCCTGGATCGCATCCCGATTGCCGGCCAGCACGGTGAGCTGGTTGCGCGAGGCATCGGTATAGGCCTGGCTCACCGCCCCGGCCCACTGCATGGCCTGGTTGCGATTGACAAGGTCGGTCTGCTGGTCGATCTGCTGCTTGGCCACGGAGAGCCGCGCCTCGATGCCGCGCAGCTTGGACGCATGCTCGCGCTGCGCCGCCGACTGGTAGCGCTTGATGTCGTCGCCGGTGGACGCCAGCCGCGCCTGGTTGCCCTCGAGCTTGGCCTTGGCGGCTTCATAGCGCTTCTGGTTGTCGAGTTGCTTGCCGAGCAGTTCCACCAGCAGCGAGCGGTCGGTATTGGGATTCTGGAGCGTCATCAGCGACTGCCCCTGCGCGAAGGTGCTGCCCACAGCCACGATCTGCTTCGTCACGATGCCTTCGACCGGCGTGGTGACGAGGTTCACGGGGCTGTTCACCACGGCGCGCTCGGAAGACCGCGTGAACACGGGGGGGAACATCACGGAGAGGACCACCCAGATGATGAAGGCCACCATCCCGTAGCTGGCAAGCCGCGGCACGATCTGCCACAGCGGCCGCAGGCTCAGCGTGCCGCCACGCCGCGCGACGAGGGGGTCGTCGAGCTTACCGCCGGGCGGGGGCGCGGGGGAGGTGGGCCGGCGCGTCGGCAACGTTGGTTTGTTGTCGGGCTTGTCGTTCTGCATGCCATCCTCCGAACAATAGTCAGCGCCCGTCAAAAAAACGGGCAAAAGCGTCCCCACCGCGATGGCCGGAGCGGAATCGCGGAAATCACGGGCAAAAGCTGCACCCCGCACGCGGTGTTGGCGCGCGCGGAGGCGCAACGTCGTCGTCCCCAGGTAGTTCTTATGCGCGTGGTCCCGGGCTGTTGCTACGCGCCGGAACTGGCTTTACTTCCAGACCGGGCAGGCAGGCCGGTCATTTGAGAGGTCCACAAAAGCGGACCGGTACAGCGAGGCGTTACACGCCCATTGATGCTCCGTGACACCATATCGCGGATGGGATCGGCATGGCATTGCCGGAGCGATTCAAAGGTAGTCAGTTTGACGGGGGCGTGCTGTAAGGAAGTGTAAGGACTGTATATCGCAATACTTAGTACGGCCGTTCGGTTGGCCGCGTGCGACAAGGGTCATGCGCGCGTCACGCAACACTAGTAATGAAGCGGTGACGTGAGAGCACTGCATCAGGGCATGATGCAGTGTCTCGGTGCAGTTGTGATGGAAGAAGCGTAGGGGAAAATGTTACGAGGTCGTAGAGATTGCAGCGTGCTCACTGCGCGACGCGCGGCACGAGCAGATCTCCCATGCCCACGCGATGGAGCATCTCGGCACGCAGGCGGTCCAGCACTGCGAAGCCGACGTCGGCGCCGTCCTGTGTCGGATCGACATGCACGCGGAACGGCCGCTTGCCGAACGGCGCGTTGACGACATCGACGATGGCGTCGGCCACTTGTCCCGCATCCGCATCGGGCGGCACGATGCCGGCGAACGCGTGCTGGATTTCATCGCCAAAGCCGGGATAAGGGCCCGACTCGTATTCCTCCGCGCGCGCGGTATCGGCAGGCAACCCCGTGTGCGCGAAATGGTTGGTGCCGCTGGTGAACGCGCCCGGGACGATGATCGATGTCTCGATGCCCCAGCGCGACAACTCGCGCGCGTACTGGACCGCGATGGCATCCATCGCTGCCTTCGCCGCGAAGTAGGGGGCGAGGTAGGGCGGGGTGCCGCCAGCGGAACTGCTGCTCGACACCCAGACCAGCAGCCCTTGCCCCTGGCGGCGCAGATGGGGCAGCACGGCGCGGTTCACGCGCTGGGTGCTGAGCACGTTGATGTCGTACAGCTGGGCGAATTGTTCCGGCGTGAACGCCTCGGCGGGGCCGAAGGCCATGTGGCCCGCGTTATGCATCAGTACGTCGATGCGGCCCGTGGCGGCGAGGATGCTGGCCACGGCGTCATCGATGGACGGCTGCGACTGTACGTCCAGCTCCACCGTACGCAGATCAGCGTCATGCGTGCGGGCGAACGCAGCCATTTGCGCCACGACTTCGGCATTGCGGCTGGCCGTGTTGCGCATGGAGGCGTAGACCGTGTGGCCGGCCTTGGCGAGGGCCTCGGCGGTCAGGCGGCCGAAGCCGCTCGACGCGCCAGTGATGAGGATGACTTTCTTCATGATGGACTCCGCTCCTGCATCAGATGATGCCGCCGTTGACGCGGATGGTTTGCCCGTTGACCCAGGCGCCATCGGGGCCAGCCAGGAAGGCCACGGTGTTGGCGATGTCCTCCGGCGCGCCCAGGCGCTCCAGCGGGGCGAGCCGGGCGAGGTTGTCGATGACTTCCTGCGGCTTGCCGTCGAGGAACAGGGCGGTGGCAGTGGGGCCGGGTGCCACGACGTTCACCGTGATGTTCCGGCCGCGCATTTCCTTCGTCATCACATGCGTCATGGCTTCCACGCCGGCCTTCGTGGCGGCGTACACCGCGTAGGCGGGCTGGTAGAGGCCGACCACGCTCGACGACAGGTTGATCACTCGGCCGCCGTTGCGCAGGCGGCGCGACGCTTCGCGCAGCGTGTTGAACGTGCCCTTGAGGTTGATGGCGATCTGGCTGTCGAACAAGGCGTCGTCGCTGTCGGCCAGCTTCGCCAACTTCATGATGCCGGCGTTGTTGACGAGGACGTCCACACCACCGAAAGCGGCTTCGGCGGCATCGAACATGCGCGCCACGGCGGCCGGGTCGGCCACATTGGCCTGCTCCGGAATCGCCCGGCCGCCGGCGGCTTCGATTTCGCCCACCAGCGCCTCGGCTTCGCCAGCGCTGCCGGCATAGTTGACGACGACGGTGAAGCCGTCCTGCGCCAGCCGGCGGGCGATGGCGGCGCCGATGCCGCGCGAGGCGCCGGTCACGATGGCGACCTGCTGGTTGGACTTGGCTTGGGTGCTGTTCTGGGTGGTGCTCATGGTTCTTCTCCGGGGTTGGGTGGCCGCCATTCGCTGTGTGACGCTGCGGGTTGAGTGAACTATGCGCGATTGGAGCGGATAGATAATCGGTCTAAAATTGCCCGCACTTGTTCTGGCAGGGAAACAATCGGCGGAGGGTGGGGTGGACCGGTTCGACGCAATGCGGCTATTTACGCGGGTGGTGGAGCGGCGCAGCTTTACGCTGGCGGCGCACGACATGGAGGTGCCGAGATCGACGGTGACCAAGGTCATCCACGATCTGGAGGGGCGGCTGGGAGTTCGGCTGCTGCAGCGGACCACGCGCGTAGTGCGGCCGACGCTGGACGGGGAGGCGTACTACCGGCGCTGCCTGACCATCCTGGACGACATCGAGGACGCCGAGGGCGCCTTCAACGGCGCCGAGCCGAAGGGGCTGCTGCGGCTGGAGGTGCAGGGCACAATCGCGCGCCATTTCCTGCTGCCGGGATTTCCGGACTTCCTCGCCCGGCATCCGCATATCCAGATCTCGATGAGCGAGGGCGACCGCTGGGTCGACATGGTGCAGGAGGGCGTCGATTGCGTGCTCCGCTATGGCAAATTGCCCGATAGCGAGCTGGTGGCGCGGCAAGTGGCGACCCTGGACCGGCTGACCTGCGCCACGCCGGCTTACCTGGCGCGGTTCGGCACGCCAACGAGCCTGGCATCGCTCGACGGGCACCAGATGGTGGGCATCCGATCGGTTACGACGGGGAATGTCACGCCGCTGGAGTTCGACGTCCACGGGGAAATACAGGCCGTATCGATACCGGCCGTACTGACCGTGACCGGGACGGAAAGCTACCTGGCCGGGATCAAGCTGGGGCTAGGGTTGGCCCAGGTGCCGCGCTTCCATATCGAACGGGAACTGGCCGATGGCGAACTGGTGGAGATCCTGCCGGACACGCCGCCGCCTTCGGCGCCGGTCTCGCTGCTGTATCAGCGGTCCCGGCAGCTATCGCCACGGGTGAGGGCGTTTCTCGACTGGGCCGCCCGGGAATTCGGCGATCGATGCAGAAAAGAGACGGAAAGCGACTGATCGATCATTTCCAGGCGAGATACTCAATCTCTCGTGATATACCACATACAAAATATTTACAGATGGTGCGACGCATCATATAATGGAAACTCCTAACGTCGCTGGAGTGCTTCATGGAAGTCGCCACCCTTTTCGCCCTCGCCGTCGCTTTCCTGTTCTCGGGCGTCAGCGTCACCATGGCCATCGCCGATATCGTCGATCCCCAAGGGGAGCGTGGCGCGGCAGGCGAATTGGTGGACGTGCGCGCGGTGTGAGCGCTTTGTAACCGTCGGCCGCGTTCAGAGTGAACCGTACGAGTGCAGGCCAGCCAGGTACATGTTGACGCCAAGGAAGGCGAAGAGCGTGACGAACAGGCCGGCCACCGCCCACCACGCCAGCACGCGCGCGCTCACCTTGCCCAGCATGCGCAGGTGCAGCCACGCCGCGTAGTTCAGCCAGACCGCCAGGGCCCAGGTTTCCTTGGGGTCCCATGACCAATAGCCGCCCCAGGCTTCCGCCGCCCACAGCGCCCCGAGGATCGTGGCGACCGTGAAGCAGGCGAAGCCGCTCGCGATGGCGCGGTACACCGCTTCGTCGATCCATGCCGGATCCGGCATGCGCGACCTCATGAAACGCCGTCCCGACAGCAGGCGCGCGCCGCCGAGCATGGCTGCGATCGAGAACGCGCCATAGGCGAGGAAGTTCGCCGGCACGTGCAGCTTCATCCAATACGACTGCAGCGCCGGAATCAACGGCGTGATCGCGCCTGCGCCGCGCGCGCCGCCATACCAGAACAGGAAGGCGTAGGCCGCGCACAGCAGCGGCAGGGTGAACACCGTGAACCCCGCCGCGCGATAGCGGGACGCCATGTACAGCATCATCAGGCCGGTCAGGATGATGAAGACGACAAACACTTCATAGAGATTGCTGACCGGTATGTGGCCCATGCCGGCACCGATGCGGTACGACTCGTACCAGCGCGTGAGGAAGGCCGCAGCCGCGAGCCCGAGCCCGGCCCACGTGGCAGCACGGCCGATCGCGGCCAGGCGCGCCCGCTGTCCTACCCAGCCAGCGATGGAGGCCAGCGTGGCAACGCCGATCAGCGCGCCCGAGCCCAGCAAAACCGGCTGGCTCACAGGGCCGCTGGCGAGGTTGTCGACGGCCACGGCGCCGCCGATATCGCGGCCGAGCTGCCAGCAGAGCAGCGATGCCACGGCACCCGTGCCGGCCATGAACGCCCGCAGGGGCGGCCACGCGTTGCCGGCATAGACCAGCCCGGCGGCGGCCAGCGCGAGGATCACGACCTCGTAGCCGTCCATGGCCGCCCACCAGCGTGCGTAACAGACGGCGACCCCGCCCGCCAGCGCGATGGCGAACAGCTTGCCGGGGAGGGTGCCCGCCGGTGGCGGATTTGCCACCGCAGCGGCGTTCAGGGCGGGGGCGGAGGCACCCGCCGGGGCGGGCTCTGCAATGGCAGTTTTCATGATGGTTCCGATAAGTCACGGTTGCCGGCGTCCACCGCCGGGAGGGGGCCGAGCGGCGCCAGCCATGCAGCCAGTTCCGCTTCGAGCCCGGGCATCTTGCGATTGGCGCGCAGACCGGCCACCGCCACGCGGCTGGCGGGGTCCCACCACAGCCAGAGGCGCCGCTCGCGCACCGCGTACAGCAGCCACACGCCGATGGCCAGCATCGACAGGCTGACGATCAACAGCGCATCGCCACCACGCCGGGCGACCTGCAGGCCGGAGGCGGCGCGCTGGCTGACGGTGCCGGCCAGCGCCCACGCGGGCGCGTCACTGGCCACCATGTCGTCGTGGGCGTTCAGCAGGTCCTGCAGGCGGCGCCGGGCGGAGGCGTCCTGTGGACCCTGCTCGTCGTCCTCGGCGGCCAGCGCGCGCGCGGCGCGCACCACCAGGCCGGAGAGCAGCGTGGTGGCTGCGCCCCGTTCCGCCTCGGGCACCGTCGCTTCCACCAGCGCGGCGATGCCGGGCGAGCCGTCATGGGCGAACACCTCCAGCGCACGGGCCGCCACGTCCGCCATTTCCGCGGAGGGCTTGGCCAGTATCCGGCGCGCCGCACGCTGCCGCGCGGCGGGGTCCTGCAGTTGGCGCTCGAATCGCTCGAACGTGGTCGCCGATCCGTCCGCATCGACAGGCACGCGGATGTACTCGTAGCCCTCGCCATCCGCCCGGCGCACGCCGCTGACGAAGTAGCGGTCGCCGCCAAAGGTCAGCGGCCGCAGGTACGTCACCATGGTGCGGGGCTGGCCAGCCGGGTCGCGCAGCACGTATTCGATGGTCGGTCCCAGGTCGGCGACGGTGCCGGAGCGGCCTTCGAGGTAGCGGCGCAGCAGGCCCTGTGCCGGCGCGTTGCCGGTGTCCTGGATGTTGTCCATGCGCAGGTCGCTCGCCTGGAACGTCCAGGGCGCGTTATCGATCAGCAGCGGCACATCGCTGCCCACGGTGGCCGCCAGCGGCACCGCCGCGCCAGTCCGGGAGAACATGCGCAGGTTCAGCGTGCTGCCACCATCGGCAAATCCGGACTGGTAGAGCGTGACGCCGTGCTCGGCGAGCGGATGGTTGACGCGCAGCGCGTGGCGTGTCGGCGGCTGCCCGGGCAACTGGATCTCCAGGTCGCTGATGAAGTCCCGGGGCTGGCCGTTGGGATAGCGCTCGATGTGGAAGCGGTGCAGCCGCACGGTGAACGGCAGCGGCTGGACCAGATAGCCATCCCCGATGGGGACGATGGCGTTGCTGGCCGATTCACCTTCGGCAAGGGTGAGCTGGCCGCGATAGCTGAGCGTGCCGGCCGGCAGCACGCTGCTGGGCGGCACGGCATCGACGGGCAGGTCGCGGGTCTCGATCTGCTGGAGGCCGGCCAGCACGCGGCCCCGCACGGCGAGATCGCTGTCAAGGAACGCAGCCACGGTAATCAGGACGATTGCGGCGTGCGTCAGGATATAGCCGATGCGCCGCGCGCCACCGCGCCGCGCCGCCACCAGCAGCGCCCCATCGGCCGTCCGCCGTGTGGCGACACGAAAGCGCTCGCGCCGCAGCGCCGGCATCAGAGTGGCCAGCAGCGCGGCCTCGCCTGCGTCGTGGCGGAAGCGCACGCGGCAGGGCAGGGTCTCGACGAACTTGCGGTTCACCCGATCCTGCCGATCGAAGACCTGCCGGAGCATGGCGGGCGTATTGCGCACCACGCAGATCGCCGTCGACGTGGACATGACCACCAGCAGCGCGCCGAACCAGCTCGCGTGGTAGACGTCGGTCATGCCGAGGAACACCAGCACCGCCGTCCAGGTCGTGCCGTATTGGGAGACATAGGCGGCCGGCCCGGCGTTCTGCGGCACGATGCTGCCGATGCAGGCCGCCAGCGCCACGATGACGAGGATCGCCACGGCGAAGCGCATCGAGCCAAGCAGGTGATACAACGCGCGGGCCGCCTTCCGCACCCGTTCCCCGAATGCGATGGGTGCGGGGTGGGCCGATGGCCGGGTTGGGGCGTTCGTGCTCATACCCGTACCTCCCTATCCAGTGTGCCGAGGCGCGGCGCGCGGGCGGCACGCTCGCGGAACAGCATGACGTAGAGCGCCGGCATCAGCAACAGCGAGAACACCGGCGCCGACAGCATCCCACCCAGCAGCGGTGCGGCGATCCGCTTCATCACGTCAGCGCCCGTGGCGTCGGACAGCATGACCGGCAGCAGCCCGGCAAGGATCACCGACACCGTCATGGCCTTGGGCCGCAGCCGCAGCAGCGCGCCGCCCACCACGGCGCGGTAGAAGCCCGCCGAGCCGAGGTGCCCGCCATCATGCCGCCAGCGGCCGACCGCCTGGTCGAGGTAGAGCACCATGACCACGCCGAACTCGGTGGCCACCCCGGCCAGCGCGATCAGGCCGATGACAACCGCGACCGACATCTGGTAGTCCAGCCACCACACCAGCCACACGCCCCCGGCCACGGCGGCGGGCAGGCAGAGCAGCACCAGCAGCACGCGCCGCAGGCTGCGGAAGTGCAGGTAGAGCAGGCCCAGCACCAGCGCAGCCGTGGCGATGCCGATCAGTGCGAGGTTGGCGGACGCGTTCTCGAACTGCAGGTACTGCCCGGTCCAGGTGGCGGTGTAACCCTGCTGGTGGATGCCGGCCGCCGCCAGCGCGGCGCTGGCGCGGCGGTAGTAGCCGCCGATATCGGCGCCAGCCACGTCGACGAACACGTAGCCGATCAGCTTGGCGTTCTCGCTCTTGATCTCGGTGGGGCCATCGCTGATGCGGATGTGCGCCAGATCGCGCAGTGGCGCGAGCGCGCCGGATGGCGCCTTGACCTGCAGCGCGCCGATGGCGTCCGGCGTCTCGCGTTGCCAGGCCGGCAGCCGCAGCGTCACGGGGATGCGCTCCCGCCCGTCGGTCATCACCGTCAACTGCTGGCCGCCGAGCGCGCCTTCGATCACACCCTGGATGTCCGCGATGCGGATGCCGAGGCGCCCGGCCGCGGCGCGGTCGATGTCGATATCCAGATAACGGCCGCTGCCCGCGCGCTCCGCAAACACCGAGCGCGTGCCTTCCACCCGATTGAGCACGGCCTGGATCTCGCCGGCCATGGTGTCGATGCCCGCGAGTGTCGGCCCGCTGACCTTGAGCGCGAGCTGGCTGCGGATGCCGGTAGACACCATGTCGATGCGCGTGCGGATGGGATAGCCCCAGGAGTTGGTCAGGCCTGGCACGCGCACGGCGGCGTCCAGCTTTGCGATCACGTCCTCGATCGACGTGCCGGGGCGCCACTGGTCGCGCGGATGCAGGCGGATAGTCGTCTCGATCATCGACAGCGGCGCCGGATCAGTGGCCGAGTCCGAGCGGCCCACCTTCCCGAACACGTGCTCGACCTCGGGAACCTGCAGGATCATGCGATTGGTCATCTGCAGGATGTGCTGCGCCTCGGCGGCGGAGACCGATTGCAGCGTGGTCGGCATGTATAGCAGGTCGCCTTCGTCCAAGGGCGGCATGAACTCGCTGCCCAGCCGGTAGAGCGGCCACGCGGCGCTCAGCACCAGGGCGAGGCCGGCGACCAGCGCCAGACGGGCATGGCGCAGCGTGCCGAAGAGCAGCGGCGCATACACGGCACGCAGGACACGGCTGACGGGGTTGCGGGATTCGCCACGGATCTTGCCGCGCACCGCGTAGCCCATCAGCACCGGCGTCAGCGTGATGGCCAGCCCGGCCGCGAAGGCCATCGCATAGGTCTTGGTGAAGGCCAGCGGGAAGAACAGCTTCGCTTCCTGCCCCTGCAGCGCGAAGACCGGCAGGAAGGACACGGCGATCACCACCAGCGAGAGGAACAGCGAGGGACCCACCTCGTTCGCGCTGGCGCGCACCATCTCCCAGCGGCGCGCGGGTGCGGGGTCGGGTTCCTTTTCCAGGCGCCGGTGCATGCTTTCCACCATGACGATGGCGGCGTCCACCATCGCCCCCACGGCAATCGCGATGCCGCCCAGCGACATGATGTTGGCGGTGCTGCCCTGCAACCGCAGCACGAGCAGGGCGCCGAGAATGCCGACCGGCAGCGTGACGATGGCGGTCAGCGACGAGCGCAGGTGCAGCAGGAACACCAGGCAGACGAGCGCGACGGCCAGCGATTCCTCGATCAGTTTGGTGCGCAGTGTATCGACGGCGCGCAGAATGAGCGAGGAGCGGTCGTACTGGATGGTCACCTTCACGCCCGCCGGCAGACCGCCCTGCAACTGGCCCAGGCGCGTCTTGACCCGCTCGATGGTGTCGAGGGTGTTCTGGCCCTGGCGCATGACCACGATGGCGCTGGCGGCATCGCCGTGGCCGTCCACGTCGACGGCACCCTCGGTGGGGCGCGGCACGGTAGCGATGGTGGCGACATCCCGGAGCCGGATCGCGCCGCCGTCTGCACTGTTCGCCACGGGAATCTCGGCCAGGTCGGCAGGCTTGCGCAGCAGGCCATTGGCCCGCACCACCAGCCGCGAGCGCGCCAGCTCGAACGCGCCGCCCTCGATGGCCTGGTTGCTCTCGCGCACGGCGCCGGCAACATCCGCGATCGAGAGATCGAGCGATGCCAGCCGCTGCGGATCCACCTGGATCTCGTACTGCCGACCCTTGCCACCCACACCCGCGATTTCCGCCACGCCGGGGATGGCGCGGAGTTCCGGCGCGAGATAGTAGTCCTGCAGTGCCTTGAGCCGATCCGGCGGCACCTGCCCGGATGGGTCCTCCAACGCGTATTCGAGGATCCAGCCCACGCCCGAGGCATCCGGACCCAAGGTGGGCGACACGGCGGCGGGCAGGCGGTCGCGGATCTGGTTGAGCTGTTCCGTGACGCGCGCACGCGCCACGGCAGGCGCCACGCCATCACGAAAGACGATGTACAGGTAGGACTGCCCATACATGGAGAAGCCGCGCACGGCATCAGCATCCGGAATGGACAGCATCGCGCTGGCCAGCGGATAGGTCACCTGATCCTCGACCAGCTGGGGCGGCTGCCCGGTGTAGTCGGTCTTGACGATGACCTGCGTATCGGAGAGATCGGGCAGGGCATCGAGCGGCAGGCTGCGCAGCGAGACGATGGCCGCCACGCAAAGCATCGCCGCGGCAAGCAGGACGGCCGCGCGATGCGCTATGGACCAGTCGATGATGCGTCCTATCACGATATGTTCTCCGTCATGCCGATGTCATTGGGGCGGATGCGCTGCCGCCACGCTGTTGCCTTGTCGTTACAGGATCTCTTTCACGGCCGCGCCGCCGCCCATGCGCTGGCGCGTGGCCGCCAGAGAAGCCTCCGCACCGAGCAGGAACTGGCCGTTCACGGCGATTGCCGCGCCTTCGGCCAGTCCGTCGACAATCTCGACGCGCTCGGCGTCTTCCTTGCCCAGCCGCACCTCGGTCGGCACGAAACGTCCTTCGCCCAGCGCGACCATGACGAAGCTCCCGTGGCCGGTGCGCAGCACGGCATCGCGCGGTGCCGTTAGCGTGGTCTCGCCCGCGACCTCGACGATGGCATGGAGGAAGGTGCCGGCGACGAGGGCGGCGGGCACCTGGTTGAGCGTCACGCGCACACGGGCCTTGCGGGTGGCCGGGTCGACCTCCGCCGTGGTGGCACGCAGCGGTGCGGTGGCGCGCCAGCCGGGCACGGTGTCCGAGGTCAGCGTGAGCTGGCCACCCTGCGCAAGCAGCGGCAGTTGATCGGGATAGAGCGACAGCGTGGCGCTAGTGCCGCGCGGGTCGCCGTAGGTCAGCACCGGCTGGCTGGGTCCGGCAAAGCCGCCCGGCCGGACATTGATGGCGGAAACGATGCCGTCGCGCTGCGCCAGCACGGGAATGACCTCGGTAATGCGGCGCTCCGTATCGAGCTTTGCCATGACCGCCGGCGGAATCTCGGCTTCGCGCAGGCGGTCCCGCTGGCGGGCGATTTCGCGCGCAAGACTGCCGAGCATCGCGTTGCTCTGTTCCAGCGCGGCCATGCCGCCGGAGGTCAGGCCGTCGCGGCGGGTCAGCAGGTCGAGGTAGTCGCGCTGGCGCTGTTGCGCCTCGGCGGAGTAGATCTCGTAAAGCACCTGGCCCTGACGCACCCGCTCGCCGGTTGCGGCGACGCCCAGGCGCTTGATCCAGCCCTCGAACTTCGGCGTGGCGGACGTGGCACGTCCCTGGTCGGATTCGAGTACGGCGTAGGTATTGATGACCGGTTTCAACTGGCGGTGCGTGACGACCTCCACCGCGATGCCCATCTGCCGGTAGGCGGCATCGCCCACGGTCACGGCAATCGGCGCGGCGGCAGCAGATTGCTGCGCGTGCTGGTGCTGCGGCATCGACTGGGTGGCGCCGGCCTTGACCAGGTGCATGCCGCAGATCGGGCAGCTTCCCGGCTGGGCCGTGACGATGTTCGGATGCATGGGGCAGGTGTACTGCGTGGCGCCACTGGCGGACTTGGTTGCCGCCGTCAGCAGTGCATTCCCGGCTTCAGGTCGACCGTGCATCTGGTCGTGCCCGCCATCCGCATGCGCCCCAGCATCGGCGGTCACCGCCCGCGCCTGGCTGATCAGTGGATCGTTGACGTAGTCGTACGAAGCCACCATTCCCACCACACCAGCCAGCAGTGCCACGGTAGCGCCGCCGATGCCCAGCATCGCACCTTCTTTCATGTTTTTCACCTTGCTCTCTGTGGCCGGCCGCGACGATGTCCCCGCCTCGGCCAGCCGTTAGCCCCGCGCTGCTTACCTCACGAGGATGTTGTCGCCCTTGCCGGCCTTCGGATCGGCATCATTGGAGAACTGCATGATGGCGATGGCGCCCGACAGCGCCTGACGCAGCGAGTGCGACACGATGGCGTTGGCGCCTTCCTTCGGCGAGATCAGGTCGAACGTGGCGGCATCGCCCGGCCCAACCACGAAGCTCTGCATGCCCACGTGGACGTTCTTGGGGTTGCCGCTGCCGTAGACGCGATCCCAGATACCCGCGATGGGGTGGAGCGACGAGAACTCGTTCACACCGGCGTTGACGAAGTAAATCCGCACGCGCTCGCCCGGCTTGGCTTGCAGCACGCGGGTGGCGCTCGGATCATGCACCGGGTCGTACTTGAAGATGCTGCCGTTGAACATGACGTTGGTCCACTTGTTGGCCATCATGTCCGCCTGGTTGTCCGGATTCGCGTACAGCTCGGACTGGATCAGCACATACTCGCGATCCGCCTTCGGCATGGCCTTGGAATCCTTCGGATCCACGATGATCGTGCCGTACATGCCGCGTGCGATATGCTGGATCATCGGGTCCGCGCCGCAGTGGTAGAAGAACACCCCCGGGTAGTCGGCAGTGAACGTGTAGTGGGCTTCTTCACCCGGCTTCACGGCCTCGAAGTCCTTGACGACATCCACGCGTGCCGCGTGAAAGTCCATCGAGTGCGAGTTCTTGTTCGCCTTGTCGTTGATCAGTGTGAACTCGATCGTGTCGCCTTCGGTGACATGGACCACGGTGCCCGGCACCTGGCCGTCGAAGGTCCAGGTGCGGTACATCGTCCCCTTGTTGTCGATAGGCAGGTCGATCTCCTTGGCTGTCATCGTGACCTTGACGGTCTTCGCATGCGCCTGCACGCCGGCCAGGAGAGCGGCGGCGGCAAAGAGCAGGGTTGGAAGGGCTTTCATTTGTCTTGTTTTTCCTCGGTTGCGTATTACTTGGTGCCAGTCTTGCTTACGAAGCGCAGGTAACTGACCATTTCCTTCATGTCGTCGTCGGTGAGCAGGCCCTCCCATTTCGGCATCAGAACGGATTTCCCTACAGCGAGACCACCTCCCTTGATCGCCTTCAACAGCGTTTCATCCGGTGTGTCACCCATAGCCTTGGTGTCGGTGTGATCGCGCGGCTTGACCGCCATGTCGCGGCTGTTCACACCGTTGCCGTCACGGTTCACACCGTGACACTGCACGCAATACGTGTTGTAGAGCCGTGTGGCGTGCGCGAACTGGTCGTCGGCATGCGCACGGTTGATGCCAGCGGCCACAAGCAGCGGCGCGAGCATCAGGAAAGTCGTCTGGCGCCTCATTTCGGCTCTCCCTTCAACGTGGTGATGTATCCGGCCAGCTTCTGGATATCGGCATCATTGAGGTCGAGGCGCGGCATCCAGACGTGCGGGTCGAATTTCTGTGGATCCTTGATGTAGGCGACCACGTAGTCCGGCTGCAGCCGCGCGCCACCATCCACCATCTCCGGCCCAGAGCTGCCGCCGTTGCCCGGCTTGGCCGAATGGCAGGAGGCGCAGCCGCGCAGCTTGGCAAACAGCAGGCTGGCCATGGAGGCGTTGGGCGGGTCGTTCTTGAAGCCGCCTTTCTCCACCAGGCCGGCATCGCCGCCGAGCTTCATCAACTCGGCGGCTACGGCGGCGGCCTCGTCCTTGTCCAGCTTCGGGTGCGGGCTCAGCGCGGCGGGGTCGATGGTGTCGGGCCCCTTGTCGGCAGAGGCCTTGACCGCCCGGGCCACCATCACCCCCGCGGGGCGGATGGTGGTCGGGCTCTGCAGCCACTTCTCCAGCCATGGCTGGTTGAACTTGACGCCCGCGTAGTACAGGTCCGGGCCCTTGCGTTGCCACAGACGATCCACATCGAGCTTCTGGGGTTTCGTGACGGCGTGGCAGGCCACGCATTGCGCCTGCAGGACTTCCTGCCCGGTTTTCGCCTGGGCGGCGGTGCCCGCCGCCGTGAAGGCGAGGGCGGCCACGGCAAGGCGCGTGAGGTGAGGGATGTTCATCGAGATCGTTCCTGGGTCGATTACTGGACGGCCTTGCCCTTGAGCAAGTCGTTGCTGTACTGACCGGGACCCTTCTTCAGCGATTCCTCGTAGTAGAAGTTGGGCTGGTACTTCTTGCCGGCCCAGTCGTACCAGGGGTCCGAAGGCACGCCCGCATACTCCACGACGCTCATGATTCCGCCCATCGGACGATCGCCGTTGACGGTATGGGAGTCGACGTGGTCGTGAACCATCCAGCGGCCAGGGTTGTCGGCTTCGAAGATCAGGTCGTAGCGCTCACCGGGCCCGAACAGCACGGTGTCGGCCATGATGGGGTTGGCCAGCGGGAAGCCATCCTTGAAGGCGATCTTGAAGCTGTGCCCGTGCAGGTGGAAACTGTGCGTGCCGTCGCCAGCGCCAATCAGGCGCAGGCGGACCACGTCGCCTTTCTCGATACGGATGGGCTGGGTGTCCGGATAAGCCTTGCCGTTGATCGTGAAGTAGTCGGGCTTGTCTGATGGCAGGCCGCCGAAGCCGGGCTTGTCCGCCCACTTGGAGTCCCACTCGGAGAACATCAGGATGAATTCCTTGGTGACCTTCCTCTCCAGCGCAGTCGGATTCTTCGGCCGGACGATCAGCGGACCCCACATGCCGCGCAGGGCGACGTGTTCATTGACGTTGACGTGGCAGTGGTACCACATGGTGCCGGACGGCGCCGCCTTGAACTGATACTTGAAAGAGTCGCCGGGCTTGATGGCCTCCTGGGTGACACCCGGCACGCCGTCGTTCTTCCAGGAGTTCTTCTGGTACATGCCGTGCCAGTGCACGGTGTGGGGCAGGGCGGTCAGGTTGTTGACGGTGACGTTGACATCGTCGCCTTCATCCACCACATACAGCGGACCTGGCACCTGCCCGTTGAATGCAAACGTATGGAATTGCTGCTTGTCTACCAGCGTGACCCGGGTGTCTTCGATGTTCATCTCGAAGTTCCGGGTTGCCGCGCAAGCACCGTGCGCCGTCAGAAGCGCCGATGTGGCAAGGATTGCGGAAAGTAAGGACTTCAACTTGGTACCCCCGATTGTTTGAGTGGCCGGCCTTCGCCTTTAAAGATGCATTCACTATACATCTTTAGATGCGGCAGAGCGGGTTAAGCCACACCACCCGTGAGGACTATCGCGTCCTCCAGGCAACGGAAATTTGCCTTTTTATCCGATGCAGAGCATTTATGTTGTATTTGGTATGCATCTTTAATAGACTTCATCGAAACCTGGAACGGGAAGTCTTGCGAGCTAATGGATACCTATGTCGCTGTCTTTTTCCGCCATCCGACGGTGCCACCTTGCCGGAATGCGTGATGCGCCTGACCGTCTATACCGAGTACGGACTGCATGCGCTGGTGCATCTCGCGCGCAACGATGGCAGGCCGCAGACGGCGAGGAACATCGCCGACGCCATTGGGCTGCCGCTCAATCACGTCGTCAAGATCGTCCACGCGCTGCGCCGTGCTGGCTACCTCGACACCGCACGCGGGCGTATCGGTGGAACACGCCTGGCGTGTCCTGCATCGGCCATCACTGTGGGCGACGTGGTCCGGGTCTTGGAATACAGGTTGGACTTGATGGCGTGCTTTCGCGCCGGGGGATTTTGCGTGGTCTCGAGCGTTGCCGATTGTCACGCGGTGCTGAGTGGGGCGTTGGTGGCCTACCTCACCGTGCTCGATGGCTACTCGATAGCGGATCTGCTGCCCTGATCGATTCCCGACATCGCAATAGACCTTTTCAATGCCGTGCGCTGCCATGTCGCATGGCGCAGGCCGATACGTGCTTCGTATGCTTCCGTTGCTTGCCCGGGGTCCATACCACGGCACCTGAAACGTAGACGAGAACAAAATGAGATCTGAAAAAGCCTGGCGCAAGACCGCCATTGCTGTAGTCGTACAGACGCTCGCGCTGAGCGGCGCGGCCATCGCGCAAACCAACGCCACGCAGGCATCCAATGACGCGCCACTCCCCACGCTGCCCACCATCACCGTCAGCGCAGCGGCGCCAGCCGAGGGTTCACTCACGGTGCCCGGCGTGGCCCGCCAGCGTGACACGCTGTTCCAATCGGCCGGATCGGTCGGATTTGTCGATGCGCAGTCTTACACCGATACCTACGCCAGCAATCTGCGCGATGTCCTCAAGGACTCGCCCGGGGTCTACGTGCAGGAGCGCTACGGCCAGGAGCTGCGCCTGTCGATCCGCGGCTCCGGCATCTCGCGCGGCTTCCACACGCGTGGCCTGGAAATCCTGCAGGACAGCGTGCCGACCAACTTCGCGGACGGCAGCGGTGACTACTACCAGATCGATCCCATCGGACTTTCCGCGGCCGAGGTCTACAAGGGCGGCAACGGGCTGGCATTCGGCAGCTCGACGCTGGGCGGCGCCGTCAACTTCACCACGCCAACCGCGCTGACGGCGGATGCGCCAAACATGCTGCGCGTGGACGGTGGCAGCTTCGGCACCGCGCGCGCCAGCGGCCAGGTATCGCGACAGATCGGCGCATTCGACTTCCTCGCCAATCTCAGCGTCAATCACTCGGAGGGCTACCGCAACCACGAACGCGGGCAGTACGAACAGCTCAACGCCAACTTCGGCTACCGCTTCAGCCCGGCCGTGGAAACGCGTTTCTACTTCGGGGCCTACGTGGTCGACCAGCTTCTGCCAGGCACGCTCACGCTCAATGAGGCGCTCAACGATCCGCGCAAGGCGTCCGCCAGTGCGCTGGCCGGGGACCAGGCACGTAACACACGCACCGAGCGGCTGGCCAACGTGACCAGCGTGAAGCTGGACAACGGCCAGCTGGACTTCAGCACCTGGATCATCCACAAGAGCCTGTACCACCCGATCTTTCAGGTCATCGATCAGGACTACTGGACCTACGGCTTTGCGCCGCGCTACACCGGCAACTTCACGCTGGGCGGCATGCGCAACCAGTTGATCGCCGGGGCACGCTTCTTTGGTGGCAACAACAATGCCCGCCAATACGTCAACGTCAATGGCGACCGCGGCGCACAGACGCTGAACGCCCGGCAGGATGCCTTCAACTACGAGGCCTATCTCGAAGACCGGCTGTACGTGCGGCCTACGGTCGCGCTGATGGCGGGAGCGAAGGCGTACCGCAACCGGCGGGAGTACCAGGACTACGGCGGCTTGTCCGCCAGCCCAACGGCCAAGTCGGACAGCGCCACCTACAGCGGCGTGAATCCGAAGTTCGGCGTGCTGTGGGAGCCGCGCAAGGACGTGCAGGCCTTCGTCGACATCACGCGCAGCGCCGACGTGCCGGACTTCTCGGACCTGAACCAGACCATCGGCGCGACCAACCAGTTCGTGCCACTGGCGCAGCAGCGCGGCTGGACGGTGGAGGCGGGCACGCGCGGGCAACTGGACCGCTTCGGCTGGGACCTGACACTCTATCGTTCGCTGGTGCGCGACCAGATGCTGCAGTACACGGTCAGCCCCGACGTGCCAGCCTCCACGTTCAACGCCAACCGGACCATCCTGCAGGGCGTGGAGCTGGGCGCCAGCGCCGAGATACTGCGCAATATCATTGGCGCAGGCGACCGGCTCACGCTGTCGCAAATGTGGAACTACAGCGATTTCCGCTTCGACAACGATCCGGTTTACGGCAACAACCGCATCGCGGGCGTGCCGCAGCATGTGCTCCGCACGACCGTGGCCTACAACAGGGGCTCCGCGCTGCGCGTGGCGGGCACGATCGACTGGGTGCCGACCGGCGCCTACGTGGACTACGCCAACACGATGAAGGTGCCGGCCTACGTGCTGTTCGGCATACAGGCCAGCTACGAATTCCAGCGCGGCGTCACGCTGTTCCTCGACGCCCGCAACCTGGCCGACAAACGCTACGTCAGTGACTTCGGCACCGTGGCGAATGCGCGCACTGCCAACACGGCGGTTTTCTACCCAGGGGTCGGACGCGCGTTGTATGCGGGGGTGAAGTACAAGTTCTGATCGTGGTGGGATGCGGCGGTCCTGGCGGCCGCATCCCACCTGACTCGAGGGTCGATTCCCTAAAAGATGCATTTGGCGCGTAAGATATACTGACGCGTCCCGTCCTGGAGGCGAGTGGGGATCGAAGATGAGACTGACCGACTACACCGACTATGCACTACGTACGTTAATCTACATTGCTGCGCACCCGGACGAACTGGTGACGATCCAGCGGATTGCGGACAGCTTTAGCATTCCCAGGAACCACCTGATCAAGATCGTGCACCGGCTGGGGCAGGAGGGTTTCCTGCATACCCTCAGGGGCCGCTCCGGCGGCGTCCAGCTCAACCGTCCCGCGTCCAAGATCAACGTCGGCGACGTGATTCGCACGATGGAGAGCGATTTTGCGATGGTCGAATGCTTCCACGCGGAAGGCAATCAATGTGTCATCACCCCGATATGTGGCTTGCGCGGCGTGCTGCACGCGGCGCTTGACGCATACTTCCGGGTGTTGGACGAACACACGCTCGAAGATCTCATTCTCAAGCCGAAGATGATGCAGCGCGTGCTGGACGAGCACGCTGCCGCGTCTGTGCTGGCGCGGATCCCCGTCAAGGTCTCGAGGCAAGCTGCGAAGACCTGACGAAGGGCAGGGGTTTATCTGCGCATTCGTCAGCCCCGACTATATAGATGATAAGATGCATTCATGATGCATCGTTTAGGGATGACGATGCCCGGGAATAACCTTCAGACCGCCAGCGACGCCGTGGCCCAAGGCGCGCAACTGCCCGACGAAGCCGAAATATCGGCATTTGTCCGTGCCTTCTACGCGCGGGTTCGCGCCGACGAGAGTATCGGCCCGCTTTTCGACCGAGTCATCTCGGGCCGATGGGACCAGCATCTCACAACGATGGACACGTTCTGGTCAAGCATTGTCCTTGGGAGCAAGCGCTACCGGGGGCATGTCCTGTCCCGCCACATGATGCTCGCGGGGATCGAGGGCCATCATTTCGACCGCTGGCTCGAACTCTTCATCGACACGGCACAAGCCACTTTCAACAAACCAATAGCAGCCGAGTTCGTGCGGCCGGCATTGCGCATTGCCAAGAGCCTGCAATTGGGGATGTACGGCATGTCCTACGAGGTGCCAGCCGGGCAACGGGAGCTGCTGGACCGGTACACGGGCAGGTAGCCAGCCGCAGCATGTCCGGGGCAAGGCTGCCTGCAGGGCTTTCGGCCTCGGATCATTGATTTAACATAATACGCATTATGCGTAATGTCCGTGTAGCGGCAAAGTTGTAATGTCCGGTTCTGGCAAAGTTCAAATGTCCGCCCGAGGTGCCGCGTCCGTGGTATTCAGCCTGCCCGGTTGAACGCGATGGAGACGCCAGAGGATGGCTAGACCCGAGGTTATTACAGTCAGCATGCAGGAGTTAGACAGGCTCAAGACCGTCCAGGCGGTCGTAGATGGACAGTTGCGGCCCGGCGTGGCCGCCGAACGATTGGAGATCACCGACCGGCAGTTCCGGCGATTGCTGGAACGCTACCGGCAGGAAGGCCCGTCCGGACTGGTGTCCCGTAAGCGCGGGCGGCCCAGCAACAACCGCATGTCGACGGATCGCGAATCCGTGGCCCTTGGGCTGATCCGGGAACACTATGCTGACTTCGGCCCGACGCTGGCCTGCGAGAAGCTGCGCGAGCGCCATGGACTCACCTTGTCCAAGGAAACGATCCGAAGACTGATGACGGCAGCCGGGCTATGGGTACCGCGCAAACAGCGGCCGCCCAAGGTCCATCAGCCGCGCAATCGCCGCGCTTGCCTGGGCGAGCTTATCCAGATTGACGGATGCGATCACCGCTGGTTCGAGGAGCGTGCACCGGCTTGCACGTTGCTGGTGTATGTCGATGACGCGACCAGCCGGATCATGGAGCTGCGCTTTACCCATTCGGAGTCTACGTTCACGTATTTCGCCGCGACGCGCGCCTACCTGGAGCGCCATGGCAAGCCCGTGGCGTTCTACAGCGACAAGGCCAGTGTCTTCCGCATCAACAAGCCGAGTGCAACCGGCGGCGATGGCCACACGCAGTTTGCACGGGTCCTGTTCGAACTGAACATCGAGGGCATTTGCGCCAACAGCAGTCAGGCCAAGGGCCGCGTCGAACGAGCCCACCTTACCCTGCAGGACCGCCTCGTTAAGGAACTGCGCCTGCGCAATATCAGCACCATGGAGGCCGCCAATGCGTTCATGGCGGAGTTCATCGCCGACTACAACTCGCGCTTTGCCAAGGTGCCCCGGAACAGCCATAACTCCCATCGTCCGCTTCGATCCGATGAGAATCTGGACCTGATCTTTACCGTGCGTGAGCCACGCTGTGTGTCCAAGAGCCTGACGATTCAGTACGACAAGATGCTCTACCTGCTGACCGATATTCCGGCACATCGCAAGCTGGCTGGGCGCTACATCGATGTCTACCACTACCCGGATGGCACGATTGAGCCTCGGGCAAATGGCACTGCCCTGCCCTACACGACCTACGATCGCCTCTCTGAGGTCGACCAAGGCGCTATCGTGGACAACAAGCGCCTCGGGCACGTGTTGCAGTTGGCGCAGTACGTCCAGGAGAAGCGCGACAACCGGAGGTCTCAATCAGTACCGCGGACTGATGGTACTCCGCGCAAGCGCGGGCGGCCACCAGGAACCAAATCCCAGCGTTCAATAAACCATGACGACATGCTGGAAGCGCTGCAGCGCTTGCAGCAAGAGCCTTGGCCCCTTACCGGAACGCAGAGCTAAAAGCGCTGGCACTTACGCTCTCGATAAGAACGTAGCAGTGGGCAGTTGGATGCGGTATCCGATAAGCCCCTGCCTTTCTCAAACACTTGCAGGCCAGCGCGGCAATCTCCCAAGCCATGGGCTCGTCGCACTCAATGGCCTCCTGGACAAACATGTCAAATCCCGTAACTGAATGAAGTTCCTTCACTGCCGTGGAGAGCTGTCGCACTGGCTCCGGAAACATTTCGTTCGCCCAAGCCCAACGAAAGCTATTCTGAGCGGGCACATGCGTAGCAATGGGAAGGATCTGTGCGGTTGCACAGGGGCGTTCTCCCTCAAAAAAGGAAAGCGTTAAATTTTCATAGTCGACGACAAATCGCTCGTGGCGGCCAAGCCCGTAAGCATCTGCAAGCAAGGCTTGTTTAGCCTCTAGCTCATCCAGAGCGCTCTCCAAGTACGCGTCAAAGTCTTCGTTTGTCATCGGGAATAGAGACAAGTACCCGCAGAATCTCGCGATTGATTTCGGACATTTTAACTTTGCCGAGCCCCGGACATTTGAACTTTGCCTGGACATTAGATGTTGGCCGTTATTAGTAATGTCACCTTTGCGATGAATAGAGATGTCACCTGAGGCTGCCTCCCCGTACGCTCCGAATTTCGTCGGGCGCTTTGGGAGGCAGCCATGCACAGACAAGGATTGGTGACCATGAGCATGCGCGAAGTTGACCGCATGAAGGTGATCCAGGCTGTGGCCGATGGGCACCTTGCGCGCTGGCGGGCAGCCGAACGTCTGGGCGTCAGTGCCCGGCATGTCAGACGGCTGGTCTTGCGGCTCCTGGAGGACGGGCCAAGCGGGCTGGTATCGCGCAAGCGCGGACGTTCCAGCAATCGCCAGTTGCCTCCCGGCCTGGAATCTCGTGTCCGCGGCCTCGTCCGCGACAGCTACGCCGACTTTGGTCCGACCCTGGCCGCCGAGAAGCTGCGCGAGCGCCACGGCATTGATATCTCCTCCGCGTGCGTCCGCCGGATCATGATCGACGCCGGCTTCTGGGTGCCGAGGAAGCTGCGCCCGCCCAAGGTCCACCAGCCGAGGAACCGCCGCGCCTGCCTGGGCGAGCTGGTGCAGATCGATGGCAGCGATCATCACTGGTTCGAGGACCGGGCGCCGGCGTGCACGCTGCTGGTCTACGTGGACGACGCCACCGGCCAGCTGATGCAGCTACTGTTCGTGCCGACCGAATCGACGGCAGCCTATTTCAAGGCCACCCGGGCCTACATCGAGCGGCACGGCAAGCCTCAGGCGTTCTACTTCGACAAGGCCGGGATCTTCCGGGTCAACCGACAGGAGAATGCCGAAGGCCGCGGCTACACGCAGTTCGGACGCGCCCTGTTCGAGTTGAACATCGACATCCTGTGCGCCAGCACGAGCCAGGCCAAGGGCCGCGTCGAGCGAATGAACGGCACGCTGCAGGACCGGCTTGTGAAGGAGCTGCGCCTGCGCGGGATCGGCACCATGGACGCGGCCAACGCCTTTGCGCCAACCTTCATCGCGGACTTCAACACCCGCTTCGCCAAGGTGCCGCGCAGCGACTTCGATGCCCATCGGCCGCTGCGTGGCGACGAGGACCTGGAGCGGATCTTCAGTTGGCGCGAATGGCGCAAGGTTTCACAGAGTCTGACGCTGCAGTACGCCAAAGTCCTATACCTCCTCGAGGATTTGCCCGACCACCGGCGGCTGATCCACCGCTACATCGAGGTGGCCGAGTACCCCGACGGCAGCGTCGAGCTATGGGCCGATGGCGCTTCCCTACCCTACACCACCTATGACCGGTTCGCCGAAGTCGACCAGGGGGTGATCGTCGACAACAAGCGGCTGGGGCGCACGCTGGCCGTTGCCGCAGAAATGCAGGCGCAGCGGGATAACCGCCGCTGGGGCGCGCCCTCTCGCACACTCTCGGGGGATCCTCCACGGCCTGCCAAGGTGCCGCTAAGCGTGAAGCGGCAACGGCAGATCAATAGGCTCGATCTGGAACGTGCGATTCATCACAATCCCCTGGTCTCTGCGCCTGGCGACCGCCAGACCGATGAGTTGCCGCCTACAGGGTGAGCGGCGGCTACCGACGCTTCTCGGACTATGGTCGGGTCGGAGCGACTGGCCGGAGTGACCATCGGAGGGGCCATCTGAGGCGTGATCAGCAAGTGCAGTCCCAGCGGCGCGTCAGATTGAGCCCCTCTTGCGAGTTCGCGAGTCCGGCGACTGAATCGGAATGCATTCCAGAGTGACGTTTCAATTCGTCGCCCTGAAATCATGTCAGACTCGATGGAGTGGGAGTGCTTTCGCCTATGGGTTTTCCGACCAATGCCACCTCGAGAATGCCCTTTTTGAGCGATTCGGTGCTACCGCGGAAGCGCTCACTGCCCTCTCTCACTCCGGCGCACCGCGCTTTCCAGCGGGACTGGCCAACTGAAAGGCCGCTTGACATCCAGGCCCATGACGGGGCGCGCCTCAGGCACACCCCGACATATCACATGGCAATCAGAACTTGTGGCGCATCCCGATCACCGTGCCGAACTGATTCGCGCTGCCATCGACCGACCCGAACCCCTGGTTACCAGAGCCAAGGCCCAGCGTTGATCCGTTCTTATTCTTCGTATATCCGAGTGTCAGGTAGGCATCGGTACGTTTGGAGAATGCATAGTTGCTCGAGGCGACGAATAGCCAAGAATCCGCATTGGTGTCCGCGAAATCCTGGTAGTACGCGCCAGCGGAAAGCGTGAGCGGCCCCATGACGCTCCATCGCACTCCCGCCCACCAGAGATTCGATCTCTGCGCTGACGCGGTCGGTGCCCCGCCCAGCGCCGCGCCATCATAGGCCTTTCCCCAGCGATAACCCGCAAATAGCGTTGTGCTGCCAATGTCGAACGTACCCGCCACCACAGCCCGCCGCGTGGTGGCGTCCGGGTTGGTGGTCACGGTACCCGAGTTGATCTGGTCATAGGCCGTGGCAATCGTGAACGGCCCCCCGGCATACTTAAGATAGCCACCGAATTCGCGGCCGATTTTCGCATTGCCGGGTACCTCGCTGCCACCGACAGTACCGCTTTCTGCACCGAAGCTGTACATGGCCGATGCGGTAAGACCCCCGAAACTTCCGACGTACTTGACGGCATTGTCCGCGCGCAGGGCGAGCGCGACATCCTGGACCAGGACGGAGTACCGTGGGGCTAGCGCCATCGGATCGATATCCCCGGCGATGTCGAACAATGCGTTGTTCTGGCGCCCTACGCGCAACGCGCCCCATTGATTCTGCAGTCCCACATAGGCCGATCGACCGAACAGTCGGCCGCCCTGGCTTGACCTACCGCTATCCATTTCATAGCCGCTCTCGAGCAGGAACAACGCCGACAAGCCCTCGCCAAGATCTTCTGTTCCACGCAAGCCCCACCGCGAACCCGAGACGTTTCCCGACGTCATGCGTGCGACATCATGCCCGCCACCCGGTTGATGATTTGCATATTCGAGACCGGTATCGACCACGCCGTACAGCGTCACACCCGACTGTGCGCATGCACTTCCCCAACAAGCCGCCAAGGCGGCCACGTACAGCAGACTCATCCTACGCTTCATCTTGTCTCCTAACTTCGTATCGTTGTCGATGGGTCAACCAGCATGCGGCGGCTTCCGCTGCTGGCGATACACCCTTTTTTGATCAAATTCCTGCCAGCGGGAAAAGCGCAGACAGGGAGTCGGAAACACGCGGTCTCGCGACCTCATGCACTCCAACTTCACGCTGGATTGCTAGTCCTGTGTCCAGCGGCCGCTGCCCAAGCCGACGTCGACCGCCTTGCTGAAGCGATGGCAATCGTCGGCGCTATGCGGGGCGTTTCCGCGGATTACCTGTTCGGAATGAGCGAAACAGAGGCAAAGGCAGTTCGCACGGTGCTGGTGGACACATTGCGAAGTGGGTGGTAACGCTATCCATTGCGACCTACGCGAACTACGCTGGCCTGCTGGCGTTCTGCCAAGGGCAGTCATGCAGCGATAGCGCGCTGCGCTCGACGCTTCTTCACCAGGTCGTATGGACCCCCCCCTGCCATGATGGGCGGGCCTCGGAACGTCGGGAAGCTGCGACTCCGCGAGTCTCGAATGGTTCGGCCTGGCCGCATTCGCCCGACTGTTTCCAAGCTGCGGCTCACATCACTCGTGGCAGCCCGACGTGTAGCTACTCTGCCAGTCAGAGTGCCGTTATCCAGCGTCGAGCCATCACCCCGCAAGCTTGGCGCGCCTCCTCCACCAACCGGTTCACGATCTCTCCGGCCGGTTGGATCGCATCGGCGAAGCCTCCGGCCGGCCCCAACGAGACGATGCCAGCTTCGACATCGCCCTCCTGATAGACCCGCTCGCGCGTGCGCGACGACAGAATCAGTTCGCCGAAGTCTGCGTGAGTGCGCGCTCCGCCGGCCTCCAGCCGCTGAACGGCGATCGCCGTCTCGTTGTTGAGCACGCGCCATGTATCGCCGAGGCTAGTAAGGATCGTAGTAGAGCAATGCTCGTCGGCGTCGACAATGCGTACCTTGAGCGCTTCATGCGCGGCGATCTCGCTGGCCACCATGAAGCGGCTGCCCATCACCACGCCGTCGGCACCCAAAGCTAGCGCGGCGGCGATCTGCCGACCACTGCCTATTCCGCCGCCGATTACCAGCGGAATCTCCAGCCGCTCCAGTGCAAAAGCACCGTTGACGAAGGCCGAGAGTTGATTGGCGCCCGGATGGCCGCCCTCCTCCAGGCCGACCAGCGCCACCGCGTCCACACCCAGCCGCTGCGCCGCCACGGCGTGGCGCACGCTGGGGCACTTGTGGACGAGGATGCCGCCACCGTCGTGAATGGGCCCGACCAGCGCCTCAGGCGAACTGCCGGCGCTCTCGAACAGGCGCACGCCTTCATCGAAAGCGATGCGGATCCAGTCCGGCACCTGCCGGTTGAAGCCGTCGCGACGGGAGATGGTGAGATTGACACCGAACGGGAGCCCGCCGGTCAGTTTCCGGCAACGGCGCAGGTCGGCGCGGTAGTCGTCCAGCGATTCAAAGGAGCGCGCAGTGATATAGCCCATGGCGCCGGCGTTCACCACGCCAGCCACGACTCCGGAGGTGCCGAGGTGATGCATGCCGCCGAGCAGGATGGGGTAGCGGATGCCCAGCAGTGCGGTCAGCCGGGTCTGGAGCACGGGGTCAGCCGCCGTGGCGGGTATGCGAGTGTCCATAGCGTCAGGCGGCCAGCAGGCCGGTAGTATCCTGCTGCGCGGCCTTGTACTGCGCGAGCAGGTCGTCGATCAGGGCGGCGACATCCTGCACCGCGTCCACGCCCGACACGGAATGCCCCGCGCTCCAGATATCGACCCAGCGGCGCGGGGTCCTTCCCTCGTTGCCGTACTCGCTGTACAACTCGCGCGCCCGTTCCGGGGTGACGGGATCAGCCAGCGCCGTGGGGTCGAGACCGGCCGCGATGATAGAGGGGCGCAGCATGTTGGTGTCCAGCCCTGTGAAGGCCTTGGTCAACAACACATCGTCGATCCGGCTGTCCACCAACATGTTCTTGTAGCGGTCTGCCCCCAGGCTTTCAGGGGTTGCGATAAAGCGCGTGCCCATCATGCCCAAGTCGCAGCCTAGGGTGCGGGCCGCCCACAGTGCGGCACCGTCAGACATGCCACCCGACAGCACGATGGGACCGTCAAACATCCGGCGCACGGCACGTACAAATGCGAAGGGGTTGGCCCATCCGGTCTGTCCGCCGGCCCCGGCGGTGAGTAAGATCAGGCCGTCGGCCCCCGCCGCCAGCGCCTTCTCGGCATGGCGGATAGAGGCCACGTCTGCGAACACCAGGCATCCGATATCGTGCAGCGGCTGGATGATGGCCTCCGGCGAGCCTACGCTGGCGATGACCATCTCCACCCGGTGGCGGATGAGGACCCGCAGGTCCTCATCCAGCGGGGCCTGGCGGCGCATGATGATGTTTGGGCAGACCGGCGCGACCGGGCCGGGAGCTTCAGCGCACCGGGCCTTGATCTGGCTTAGCCAAGCATCCAGTTGCTCGGCGCCGCGGGCGTTGACCGTTGGAAAGGCGCCGATGACGCCGCTGCGGCACGCGGCGGCCACCAGGTCGGGGCCGGATACGCGCAGCATCGGCGCGGCAATAAGCGGCAGGCGCAGGCGCGACGCCAGCGATAAAGGCAAACTCATGGAATCCTCCCATCAGATGCTTGGGCATCCAGTCAACATGCGATGCGCCAAGCCATGTCAATCCATCGGTTCGATCGGTTGGATTAGTTGGTATAGCCGGTCTTCTCGATCAGGCGGGCAAAGCGCTTGCGCTCCTGCTGCGCATAGATCCTGGTGTTCTCCGGATCGAGATCGACCATCTCGGAGCCAGCGCTGGATTGCTCCATGTAGGCCAGATACTCTTTGGACTTAAGCGCGGCGGAGAACCCCTTGTACAGCCGCTGGACCATCTCGGGTGGCGTCTCGGCCTTGACCCCGTAGCCGATCCAGATGTAAGCCGTCGAACCGGGGTAACCCAGTTCGCTGAAGGTTGGCACATCCTGGAAAGCCGGAGGCCTGCGCTCGTGCGTCAAGGCCAGCAGATGGATCTTGCCCGCGCGGAAGAATTCGCGCGCGGCGCCAGCCTCGATGATCATCGCATCGACATTGCCGCCTACCACGTCGTTGAGCGCGGGCGCAGGGGCCTTGTATTGCACGTTGTTAAGGTGGATGCCGAGGTCGCGCTGGATCATCAGCGCCAGCAGCTTGTAGTAGTGCCCGCTATAGGTGGCCAGGGACGCCTTGCCCGGGTTGGCCTTGGCGTGGGCGACGAACTCGGCCAACGACTTGTACCGGCCCGCCTTCACGACCAGGGCGGCACCGCCGCGCGTCGAGGTAATGATGGGCTGCAGCTGGGTTTCCGGGTTGAAGCGCGAGCTCTTGTTGACCAGCGGACCGATTACCATGTTGGTGGGCGAGAGCATCAGCACGCGCGTTCCGTCAGCCGGTCCGTTCAACACGTGTTGCGTGGCGATCATGGTGTCGGCACCTGGCTTGTTCTCGACGATCACCGTGCGCTGCAGTTCACGGGACAGCACATTGGCAAGGATACGCGCGGTGGTATCGGCTCCTGACCCACCGCCCAGGGGCAAGATGATGCTGATCGGCGTCTTGTCCTGCGCAAGCAGTGGCGTATGCGCTGCCCATGCTGTGGCCGCCGCTGCGGAGCCCAACAGAAAGCTTCGTCTTTGCATGGTTGTCTCCTCTTTATTGTGGGGCGCTATTCGCCCGACCAGACTGGTCTGCGCTTGGCCGCGAAGGCCTTGAGTCCTTCGACACGATCCTTGGAGCTGAGCGCGACGTGGGCAATGGGCGTCTGGTTCTCCCAGGCCTCCAGTTCAGACCATTCGAAGGCCTTGGACATGATGCGCTTGGAGGCGGCCAGCGCCGTCGGGCCGTTCACCAGCAGCGAGCGGGCCAGCTCCATGGCGCTGTCCAGGGTCCTGCCCTGCTCGACCACCCGGTTCAGGATGCCGTAGGGCCGCAGGAAGTCGGCGTCGTAGATCTTGCCAGTCAGGGCCATCTCGAACGCGACGTTGTAGGGAATTTTCTTGGGCAGGCGGAATAGCCCGCCGCCCACGGCCACCAGGTTGTGCTTGACCTCAGGCAGGCCGAACTTCGCGTTGGTGGCGGCGACCACCATGTCGCAGGTCAGGCACAACTCGAAGCCGCCGCCCAAGGCATAGCCCTCGACGGCCGCGATCAGCGGCTTGCGCAGCGGGTGCATGAAGCAGCCGAAGCCGCCGCGGCGCAACTTGGCACGCTTGGCGCCGCTAGCCGCTTCCTTCAGGTCCGCCCCGGTCGAGAAATTGTCGCCGGCACCATGTATGACGGCGACAAAGCAGGTCTTGTCTTCATCGATCTCGTCCATGATGTCCTGCAGCGCGGTCGCCATTGCGTTATTGCAGCAGTTCTTGACTTCGGGTCGATTCAGGGTGATGACGGCCACCCCGTCCTTTTTCTCCAGCACGGCGACTTGCTCGCTTGTCATGCTGCGCTCCTCACAGGTTGAACGAGAAACCGCCGTTGACCGGGTAGGTCTGGCCGGTGATCCACGCGCTGGAGCCTGAGGCCAGGAACAGCACCATGTTGGCCACGTCCTCAGGCTGCCCCACCCGGCGGATCACATAGTTCGACAGCATCTTCTTTTTCCTTTCGGGATCGGCCTCCAGGCGCGCCGCGATCGCCGGCGTTGCCGTGGCGGAGATGGCCACGCAATTGGCGGTGATGTTGTAGCGCCCCAGCGCTCTGGCCGCGCCCCGCATGAAGCCGGCGGCACCGGCCTTGGCGCCGGAATAGATTTCCAGGTTGGGCTCGCCCACGCGGCCGGCGTCGGAGATGATGGTGATGAGCCGCCCCGAGTTCTTTTCGATCATGCCGGGCACTACCGCCGCGGTGCAGTTGATCACGCCGTAGAAATTGACGCGGATAAAGCTGTCCCAGGCCGCATCGCCGACTTCCCAGAAATGCTTGCGCGCTTCCGGGTCCGGGTTGACGCCGGAATTTCCGGCGTTGTTGACCAGGATGTCGACGCTGCCGCCGGCCTCGTGCGCGGCCTGCGCAAACACGGCCTTGACCTGCGCATGGTCGGTCACATCGCACACGGCGGCGACGGCCTTCACGCCTAGCTCCTCGATTTCCTGCACCACCGCCTGGGCGCGCTCTGCATAGAAGTCGTTGACGATGACGGCCCGGGCGCCGCTTTTGGCAAAGTGAAGCGCTACCTCGCGCCCCACGCCCTGGCCAGCGCCCGTTACGGCCGCGATTTTTCCGTTGAGGTCGGTCAGATTCAGATTCATATGTTGCGCTCCTGGTTCTTCCAATGAGGTTGGCGAAGCTCGCGCTTCAGGATCTTGCCGACGGCGTTGCGCGGCAGTTCGGCGACATGCACGAATTCCCGTGGCCGCTTGTACGACGCCAGGTGAGAATGCCCAAGTGCAGCCAGTTCCTCGGCGGCTATGGGCTGGCCGTCCCTGGATTCATAGTAGGCCACCACCTTCTCGCCGAATTCCTCGTCGGGCAGGCCGACCACCGCGATATCCAGCAAGCCATGGTGCAGGTAGAACGCAGCCTCGATTTCCGCGGGATAGATGTTGACCCCGCCCGAGATGATCATGTCCTTGGCGCGGTCGCTGATGTAGAGATAGCCGTCGGCGTCGAGGTTTCCCATGTCGCCCGTACGGAAGAAGCCTCGCGCATCGAGCGTGTCCTCATCCAGCGGCGGCGCGTTGAGATAGTTGCTGATCACGGCTGGGGTGTTGACCCAGATCTCGCCAACGGTGCCGCAAGGGCATGGCCTGCCGCCCTCATCGCGGATTTCCACTTCCACGCCGTCATAGGGCAGGCCGCTGGACCCGGGTTTTCGGAAGTGGTCTTCTGCCTTCATACCGGCGACCATCCCGGTCTCGGTGGAACCGTAGCCCTCATGCAGCACCGTCCCGAACTGCAGTTGCACCCACTGCTTGATCGCCACGGGCACAGGCGCGGCACCAATGCCCATGCTCTTGAGACGCGGCACCTGGCGGCCCGAGGCCTCCTGGTAGCTTTTGAGCCGCTTGTACATGGTGGGCACGCCCGTCCAGTGCGTGACGCCGTGCTTCTCGGCCAGATCGAACCAATGCGCAGCATCGAAGCGGTTCTGCAAGACCAGCATGGAGCCGTGCGTCATCGCCGCGCGCACTTGCGAAGGGCCCGACCCGTGGTGCAGGGGCATGGACACCAGCACCACATCGGACACCTGGTATCGCTTGTATGCCCCGCCCTGAGCTTCAAGGTAGCGGTTCAGTCGCTCGTTGCCCGGCTCGGGCCGCAGATGGCGTGCCACGCCCTTGGGCCTGCCCGTTGTCCCTGAGGTATAGATGATCTGCTCGCACAGTTCATCCATGATGAGGGGTGCTCCGCCCGGCCGGGTCAGCGCGTTCCACTGGCTCTCTGCGCCAATCCGGTTCACCGGAATGATGGCGTCCCGTGGCAGGACAGAGATTGCTTCGATGAATGCCTGCGGTTGCTCGTCATCCAGGATCAACATCCTGGCGCCGGCGTTCTCCAGCACGTAGTTGACCTCGTCGGCGACCAGGCGCCAGTTGATGCCCAGCAGCCGGGCCTTGAGCTTGGACAGCGCCAGCATCAAGGCCACCCATTGCGACGTGGTCTGCATGCGCAGCGCCACGATGTCGCCGGCGCCGACGCCGCGCCGGGCGAGCTGGTTGGCGATGTTGTCGGCCAGGGTGTTGAGTTCGCGCCAGCTCAGGCAGTTGTCCCCGGCCAGTACGGCGGGCCGGTCGGGCTGGACCTGGGCCCAGTGCTCAGGCAAGGTCGGTACGGTTGTCATCGGGGTATCCATCGATCAGCGAAACAGGTGGCGGGCCAGAACGTGGTACTTGTGCACCTCGGTCGGGCCTTCATAAATGCGGGCGGGACGCTGCGAGCGATACCAATGCGCGATGGGGTTGTCCAGCGACACCCCGGCCGCGCCAAAGACCTGCACGCCGCGGTCGAGCAAGCGGCCGACCACCTCGGTGGCCTGCATCTTGATCAGGCTGGCCTCGACGCGCGTGTCGAGGCCAGCATCGGCCTTCCTGGCGGCGGCGTACATCATCAGGCGGCACTGGTTGATGTCGATCCACGAATCCACGACCATGCCCTGGACCGCCTGCTTCTGCGACAGGGGCGAGCCGAACGCCACGCGCTGCTTGGCGTAGTCGGTCATCATTTCCAGCGTGCGCATGGCGATGCCCAGGGCACGCGCGCCCACCCCGAAGCGGGCCTGCGACAGGCTGATCTGGGCGTTGCGGAAGCCTTCACCGCTGGCGCCGATTAACGCGTCCTCGGGCACTTCGCAGTTGTCGAAGATCAGCTCGTTGGTGATCATGCCGTCCAGCGTCTGGATGTCGCGCGACACCTTCAGGCCCGGGTTGGACTTGTCCACTGCGAACATGGAGATGCCGCCATGCTGGCGCTTTTCCTGGTCGGTCACGGCCACGACGAAGATCACTTCAGCCGGGCCGACGCTGGAGATGAAGACCTTGGTGCCGTTGAGTATCCACTTGTCGCCTCGCTTGACGGCTTTGGTCTGGATCGCATTGCCGGGATCGGCCCCGCCCGACGGCTCAGTCTGCGCAAACGCGTACCGCAGCCGGTCCTCCAGGCAGGGATCGAGGTAGCGCTCCTTCTGAACGCCCGTAGCATTGAAGAGGAACGGCGGCACCCGCCCCCCGAACTGCAGGGGCACGAGGCATTGGTAGTTCTCCTCGATGACCGCCAGTTGCTGCGTCACGGTCAGCTTGGCGCCGCCCAGATCCTCGGGCAGCGTCAGGCCCCACAGGCCCACCTCCTTGGCAGCCCTGGTGCCGGGCAGCAGATCCTGCGGGGTGATCTCGTCGCCCTGCAGCTTCCTGGCCTCCAGCGGCATCTGGTGCTTGCGCACCAGCTTGCGAGTGAGGTCGACGATGGCACGCGTGTCCTCGTCGAATTCGACCATGTAGTCAATCATGTGCATGTCTCCTTGTTGTGAGTCGTGGTTCAGATGCTGAGCACGTGCGCATAGCAAACAGCGCCCACGCCTACCATGTGTGCGAGCCCCGTGCGTGCCCGGGGCTGCTGCCTCTGCCCGGCCTCGCCGCGGAGCTGCAGCGTGATTTCGGCGATCTGACCCACTCCCGTCGGACCGATCGGATGCCCCATGGCAATGAGCCCGCCCGATGGGCTCACTGCCACCTTGCCGCCGATGTGGAACTCGCCCGCCTTCAGGGCCGGTATGGCCTGGCCCGGCTTGCACAGGCCCATGGCCTCGAGATACAGCACTTCCTCGATGGCGAAGGCGTCGTGCAACTCGACCACGTCAAGCGTCGTCGGCGCTACGCCGGCTTCCTGCAGCGCCTGCTGGCAGGTAGCCTGCGTGAGGAGTTCGTCGAATGCTGTGGCGTCCTTGTATATGGCCTGGCTCTGGGCGGCTGACGACAGCACGCGCACCGCGCGGCTGGGATCGATGCCGTGCGCCTTGATTGCATCCTCGGACATCAGCACCACGGCCGCCGCTCCCTCGCCGACCGGCGTGCATTGCAGCACCGTGAGCTCGCCAGACACCTTGCGCCCTCCCAGCACCTCCTCGAGCGTGCGCGGCTTCTGGCGCTGAGCGTTCGGGTTGAGTGCGCCGTTGTTGTGGTTCTTCACTGCCGCCAGCGCGATGTCGCGCATGTCGACCCCGGAGCGATGCACGTATTTGTCTGCCAGCAGCGCAAAGTGGGTGAAGGGCGCGATGTATTCGCTGGCCAGTTGCTCGATACCTGCCTGCGTCTCGCCGCGTACCACCGGCGCACGCTTATCCACGCCCAGCACCAGCGCGGTATCGGCCAGGCCGCTGGCCACTTCGATGCAAGCACTGCGGAACGCCGTGGACCCGGAGGCCGAAGCGTTTTCGACGTGTGCGATAGGTAGGCCCGTCGCCCCAAGGTGGCGCAGGATGGGCCGGCCGCACGCCATGCCCAACAGCGCTCGGGCAACATAGGCCGTGTCCACGCAGGCGATTGGCACGCCCGAATCCGCCAGCGCCTGGCGCGCGGCAGTCAGGCCCAGCGTCACGTACGACGTCTCCGACGGATCCTGGTAGCGGTGCCAGCCAATGCCAACTACGTAGACCGGCCGCAGGTCCTTCAGTGTTCGCTTCATGCAGTCACCCCGAATCGGAATTCCAGAACCGCGGGGTCTTGCCCTCGCTGACGCAGCACGCCATGGACGCGCCGGCCATGCCAGTCGCCCGCCTCGTGCCCCACGTCCAGCAGGGCGCGCACCACCGGGCCGGCGTCCAGCCGGACCTCGGCCACCGTGAATGGCACCGCAGGCTTCGGCTGGGCATGGATGTGTACCTGGCTGCTACTCAGCACCACGCCGTCTGCGGCCAGTTCGATATCGGCCAGTTCGCTGCTGCCACAGCACTCGCATCCGTAATGTTGTGGCGGAAACGCCACTTCATGACAGCCTGTGCAGCGCACGCCTTTGAAACAAGGTCTCTGATGGGCGTCCCAGCCACAGAGGCTTGATTTTTCGATTTCCGAAGTTGTCTCGTCTGCCTTCATGTTTTCTCCTAAACTTACTTACCATATGGTCGGTAAGTTTGTATGATTTGGCAAATAGGGTTTTCACGCAGTCTGGCTATCATGCCGGCCTGCCATTCCAGTCATTTCAACAAGGAGCACCCACATGGGCCCACTCGCAGGCGTCAAAGTGATCGAAATCAGCGGCATCGGGCCCGGCCCGTTCTGCGGCATGCTGCTGGCCGACCTGGGCGCGACCATCATCGCCGTCGAGCCGCCGGAGCGCCTGGCCACACCGGAGCGGCCCCATGCCATCACCAGCCGCGGCAAGCAATCGGTGGTGCTGAATCTCAAGGAGCCTGCCGCCGTGGAGGCCGTGCTGCACTTGTGCGAGGGCGCCGACCTGCTGATCGAAGGAATGCGCCCGGGCGTTATGGAGCGCCTGGGCCTGGGGCCGGAGGTGTGCCTGCAGCGCCGACCCGCTCTCGTGTACGGCCGCATGACAGGCTGGGGCCAGCACGGGCCCTGGGCGCCGCGCGCCGGCCATGACAGCAACTACACCGCCCTCAGCGGCGCCCTGTGGTTTGCCAGCCCGGCAGGTGAACCGCCGATGGCGCCGTCCACCGTACTGGGCGATGTGGCCGGCGGCGCGCTCTATCTGGCGGTAGGGCTGCTGGCCGCGCTGCAGCACGCGCGCAGCACGGGGCAAGGGCAGGTCGTCGATGCCGCCATCGTCGATGGCACGGCCCACATGCTGAACCTGATGCTGGGCGCCGTCCAGCAGCGCGGCGGCGGGTTCGAGCGCGGCACGCAGGCCTTTGACAATTCGCATTGGGCGGCGCAAAGCTACCAATGCAAGGACGGTGGCTGGATTAACTTTGCGCCGCTGGAACCCAAGTTCTATGCCGAGTTGCTGGCGCGCCTGGGGCTGGACGGCGACGCGCGCTTTGTCCGCGGCCAGAACGACCCCGGCCTGTGGCCCGAACTCAAACAATCCATGGCCGCACTAATGCGCTCGCGTACACGCGCCGAATGGGAGGCTTGCCTGGATGGCAGCGACGCCTGCTGGGCGCCTGTGCTGGCGCCGCACGAGGCCGCCTGCCACCCACACATGGCAGCGCGCCACAGCTATATCCAGCGTGGCGGCGTTCTGCAGGCCGCCCCTGCGCCGCGGTTCTCGGCCACGCCTCTGGAGATGCGGGACATCGCGCCCGTCGGCACCCACACGCGCGAAATTCTCAGCGCCCTAGCTCTTACGCCCGATAATCTGGAGAATTTACTTTATTCACAAAACGCTTGAACTTTGCTTAACCATGACTGCCACGACACCCCATACCGCCCGAACCCGTCGCACCCAGGAGGAGCGGCGCGCTACGTCGGAGCTGGCCTTGATCAAGGCCGCCATGACAGTCATGCGCGCCAAGGGCGTTGGCGGCATGACGATTGCCGAGGTGGCGGAGACCGCGGGCGTAAGCAAGGGGCTCGTGGTTCACCTGTATGGCAACAAGCAGGCCCTGCAATTGGCCGTACTGACCGAGCTGAGAACCGAGTTCTCCAAACGCTTCCACCAAGCGGAAGGTCACACGTTTGGGCTCGAACGCCTGCGCAGCTTCATACGCGCCCACTTTGGCAGCCTCAGCAAGCCGGACTCCAACACCCAAGTGTTCTCGGCGCTGTTGTCGGAAGCCATCTTCCAGGATCAGGAGTTCGCGGCTGACGTCGCGAGCATGAACGAGGCGACGATTGCTTTCGTACGAGAGTGCCTGGAGGCCGAACAGACCCGCGGCACCCGCTTCATAGAGTCCGATCTGGACAGCCTGGCCACTTTCATTGTCGCCAACATGCGCGGCATCGCGCAGGTCTTTTCCATCAGCGCCACGGCCAAGACCAAGACTCTGGACACGCAAAAAATCATGCGCCTGTGTGAAGCGATGGTGGATGGCATGGTAGTTTCAGCTTGATGCTCAGAACCGGGCCTGCGATACATCGCGCGGCGAATCAGTCGGCACGTCTTGCGAGCACCTTGTCGCGCCGACCTGCATCGATCACGCTGCTGGCAGGCCGTACCAGCCGGCCATCCCCCCAAATAGAGCAGGCACTCGATGTGGGCAAGAAGCACATCCGCAGGAGCTACCTCGGATGGGCGCTTCAGGCCGCATCGCTGATCGACAGAAATAAGTCGAAAGGCGGGCGACGCAGGCTGATACGGTGAGGCCCCACTGCAGCTTGCATGTGAGCTGACGCCGGCGGATGACCGTGTCGGCCGAACATGTTTCCTTCGGTGTTGTGTGGTCACGACCGTTGCCCCTCGAAAGCCGCCTGTCGCGCGGTGATGTATCGAACGGCCGAGTCACCCTGAGGTGGTCAGTCAAGGGCTTTCAGAGAGAAAGTTGGTTTCCGGGACGGGCAGGCGAGCATATAACCTCCGCGACCGTGCTGTTTAACTCCCCGGGCGGATCCCTGTTTGGTGGCATACAACTCGGCTTGTTTGCCTTGACGAACCGCTCAAAGTCCATCGCCGTGGACGAGGTAATCTCACCGTCCGCGTAGATTCTCGTTTCGCCGCCCCCGCGATTGATCCATGACAGCGCGTCATACGCCTCATGCTTCGGAGCGGAGAATGTCATGGCATCGGCATTACCCACCAACAGGGCAATGGCTAATAACGAAGCCTTAGCGAAGATTTTCATTTTGGTGAGGTTATAGATTACCAGGCGAGCTAGATTCGCAACGACTGGCAGTACAGCTGAACCGCCTTCCCTTGTTGCATCCCTCTCTGCGCAGGCTGACGGCCGCATCCACCGGCATGACAGCCCTCTTGCGAACGGGCGATATGAACAAGGCTGAGAATTTCACCTGCTCGGCCAGTTAAGCGAAAGCCGTTCCGTGGAGAGGCGACCGGTAAACGCTCAAGAGCGGCCACAGTTGGCTTACATGTTCACCGGCAGTTAAGGGTCGGCTACGGAAGTCCGGCCCGGCGGTGACGCCTGGTGGCCGGCGGACCTCCGGATTTGGCCAGTTTCGGCCACCGCATCTTGGTCGGCGAGCGTCCGCTGTCGGCCAAGGAGCCGACGCCAATCGGGCACATTCCTCGGCCCAGCACCCTCGCGAATTCACCACTGAAGGTCACGTGGCGATCGTGCGGTTTCAGACTTGCGAACGAATTTGCGACCACTGTACAGTGGCATTTGGTACTCATTCTGACTTCTACGCACAGGCCTGATGAATTGAACTACCGCTAGGGGCTTATTCATTGCTCCGCGGAATCCAATAATTCTCCATCGCCTCGGATACGAGCTGGTAGTCAAATGGATCATACTGTCGATCGTGTTCCATCTGGAACTTGAGAAATTCGACGACTGCCTTTACTTGCTGCTTCGTCAGTGGTGCAAATTTGTGATTCGCGCTGTCCCAAGCTGTCAGATTCCCGTACCGGCGCGGATTGACTGGCTTATTCCGTTCGTCATTTGTCAGGCCATAAGTGAGCACAAAAGCCAGATGATTCTGTTGGAACTCGTGCCCATCCAGCTCCCTGATCAGATAAGCCGGAAGAAAGTATCGAAATGCTTCCGCGGAGAAGAATGAAAGTGCCGGATCACGATCGAGTTCATCATCCGTCAACTCGCTCCACAATTTTCTGGCGAACGTCTTCTCAACACGAGCGGGCTCATGTCCTTTCTTGCTGCTAACAATTGACCACGGCGGTGGAGGCTCAACGTCGCTGAAGGCCTCGATAATTGTGGTAATGACTTCCTGGGCGTCCATTCAAAACTCCAAACTACAGTATTTGGCAAATACGAATCGCACTTGGCTGCAGGCCAGCTCGACCGGCTTACGCAAACACCGTAGAAAAAGCTCGAAAAAGAAGCTCACCACACTGCACTAACCGGACATTCTGATCTGGCCAGCAATAGGACATCTGGAATTAGCTGGGACATAGGTGTTACGGCCAAGTTGTAATGTCTTGGGATGAATTCAAATGTCGTACCCCGGCCCCCGGATCATGCCAACTGACGGCCTTGCCGCCAAGCCAGGAGCGATCATGGGCCGACCCGACACGATCACCATGAGCATGCGGGAACGGGACCGGGTCTTGATTCGCACACCGCCAGCAGTCTATGAGTTCGGCCGGCCTGATTCGAGCTGCGAAAGCAGCCTCTCCGGAAGATGCATCCGCACTGCTCGAATCGTTGCTGCGCCGTTGTCGAACAACGTTGTATTGAGTTCGAGCCTTACACCATCCACGCCAAGAAAATAACACGAACTGTCCTGGAACGACGCGGTTTGTATTTGATCCCAGCCAAGATGCAGATGTTCACAAAACTTGCCATTGCGCAGGACGAACGACTGCTGCACCCCATCGTCACTCACCACAATGGAGCAGAGCGAATACAGTCGCCCGAGCAGCCATCCAAAGAAAGCGATGATCGTGCCGCAACTGATTGCCGCAACTGGCACGTTGCCATTTGGCAGACTGACTTGCCCCTGCACGGCCCAAATCATCAGCGCTATCAAGAGCAAGCATAAACCGCACATGAGCAACCTGAGCCAGGCACGCACATACACTGGAGAGGACTGATTGTCACGAGAAGTACTGTTCATTGCGCCATGCACTCACAAATATCGCTCACAGGAGCGAGGCCATTGACCGCAATGCTGTATGCCGATAGATATTAATTGTTCGCCGGCACCGTTCCCGGGGGTGGTGCCAGGGCTCTTCCCATTGGGCCCAACCGCCGAGCGGCGGGATGTTACCCCTGTACAAGACAAACTGCGCTTGAATGATCTTGCCCTTCGGAACATCCGCGGACGTCAGGTTTTCATCGGGCGAGCTTTGCGCCCAAGCCGAGGCGGCGTATAGGAGTTCGGGCCGAGTCTAAACAAAGCGCCATCGCGCGATGTATCGCATGATGCACATCAGAGATAAGAAAAATTAAAATCAGGCACGCACTTTGGGTGTCGGTGGCAGACAAAACGGCGCGCCCCCTGCGCTGGTATCAGGCCCTTCTAGCTAGCCCCACCGCCCGACAGGCGCCTGCCGCATCAAGTCTGGATATTGCATCCGAATGGCTGAATTACGTCTGTCTGCTGCTGTCGATGGCAGGATCGGCGAACTTCGCAGAAGGGTCGAGAAATACCGATCGTCGAGCTACTTCCCCTGTAATTTCAACTTCAGTCAAAATGTGTTGATGACCGTCGACTCATCTTCGGCGGGCAATAGGAAAGGAGAATAATGCAAACAGCCAAAACAACCACCGCCCCGGTGAAGATCCGTACGATCGATCCGGAAGATTTTCCTGCTTGGAAAGTTCTCTGGGATGGGTATAACGCTTTCTACGGCCGGCACGGTGCTACTGCTTTGCCGGCTGAAATTACGCTCACAACATGGTCACGCTTCTTCGACGCGTACGAGCCAATGCAAGCGTTAGTTGCAGAGCAAGCTGGCGAGCTGATTGGGTTGGCACACTTTTTACTACATCGAAGTACGATTCAACTCAATCCGAACTGCTATCTGCAGGATCTTTTCACAGCCGAGGCCGCACGGGGACAGGGGGTTGCGCGCTGCTTGATCGATCATGTCTTTTCGCGTGCAAAGGAACAGCGCGTGGAGAGAGTGTACTGGCAGACCCACGAAACAAACACGACCGCCATGCGCCTCTACGACACCGTCGCTGAGAAGTCCGGATTTATCGTGTACCGCAAGCAGCTTTGAGTCGAGAAAACTACCCAGCCGGGGCAACTGACTTATGGCTGCTTCGGGATAAGACGATAGCGAGCGACGGTCGACGGTCTCCCCACGGCCAGTAGCGGACGACACCCCAGTTATGGAACTTGAATGTGGGCAATCCAAAAAGGCGCCAGGTATCCAAGAATCAAGCCCGCTACCACGGCTATGGAATAGCCAAGCGCGCCTACCTGAAGATGCACCGCAACGAGAACGCAGCCAAGCACCGAAAAAAAACTCTGCCAAAGCCTTGGGAACCGAAACATCTTCGGTTCAATTTCGGGGCGCACAGATTGCACCCGCAAAGAGTCCAGAAAAGCCAAGAAAAAGCACGCTTCGAAGGGAGTACCCGGACGTTACTGCCCCAAAAAAAATGAAGAGAGTTGCAAATCCAAACGTCGATAGCGAGACGACTATCGCAAAGCGCTTCCCATTTTCCATGTAAATTTTCGCCATATATTTTAGTACCCCATCCCGCCCGCGCAGCTACAACGTGATAGGATTTTAAACTACTGGCGCAGTGTCTCGTACCTCTGGGAGCTGTCTCAGATTCCCGCATGCACGAAGGGCCCCTCGGGTCGATGGTGGCCGTTACAGCCTGGCGCCACCGTGGCGCCCCGTCATCCAACCGCCCCCCCTGCTCCCGCCTCAGGCGCTGACGGACCGCACCACTGCCCCAAAGCCACCCAAACAATCAGCCAACCCCGCACAAAAAGCGCGCTCGGACTGACATTTCACTTTGGCTGGAGAGGCGACCTTTCAGAACCGCCTAGATATTTGGTGATGCAGCCCAGTTGTAATGTCGTATCTGGGCCAGATTCAAATGCCGTACCCAAGGGCATGCCACGCTACCCGTTCGATATCGGCTATGCTCCGCAGCATCCGCCTTCATCCAGTCGTTCCTCCCATGGGCCATTCGCAAGCCTCCAGGCAAGCCACTCACGCACGCATTGTCACCATTGCGGCGGAGCGTTTCCGCGTGCACGGACTTCGCGGCATCGGCGTAGCGGACATCATGCAGGAAGCCGGGCTGACGGTGGGCGGCTTCTACAAGCACTTTCCCACACGTGAGGCGCTGGTCTGCGAGGCGATGGCCGAGGCGTTCCTCGATACCGACCAGTGGAGCCTGCGCCTGCGTGCAAATCTTCGGCGATCATTGCGGGAATACCTTGGGGAATCGCATCGGGACCGGCGCGAAAACAGCTGCGGCATTGCGGCCTTCCTGAACGACACGGGTGTCAGCGGTGTGGAATCGCGCGCGTTGTATACGAATCGGCTGCGGCGGTTGGTGGAACTGATTGCGTCGCTGCTGCCGGAGGACGGAGCCAACAGGCAGGCCAAGGCGATGCTGGTGTATAGCGCGTGCGTAGGGGCGCTGACCCTGTCACGCGCGGTGTCCGATGCAAAGTTATCGAGGGAATTGCTGAATGCCGTGGCGGATCAGCTGATGGCGGTGATTGAAATGCCAGACCGCTCCCCTGCCCCTCTCCCTGAGGGAGAGGGGCGCTAAGCTACCTACTGCACTTCCCAGCCACCTCCAGCCGCCGCAAAGATCCGCACCAGTGCCTTGCGCAAGTTCGCATCCGAGGCCGCCTGGCGTGACTCCGCCTCTAGCTGATCCCGTTCCGCTACCAGTACATCGAGCAGTCCCACATACCCATATCGATATTGCAGGCGCGCCAGTTCTGCCGCCTTGCGGTTCTGCGCCACCCCTGCCGTCAAGGATGCATTCTTGACGTTCTCGTTCAGATACCCGGACAGCGCGTTCTCCATGTCCTCCAGCGCATCGAGCACAGTCTGCTGATAGCCGAGATAGGCCTGCGTCTGCCGTGCATCGGCCGCGTTGATCTGCGAGCGGATGCGACCGAAGTTCAGCACCGGCTGGATCAGCCCGGCGCCAATCCCCCACGGTGTCGATGAAAACGGCGATGCGCTCTGCGCCCCGAAGAAGGCCGTCAGCGAGATGTTGGGAAACAGTTCCGCCACCGCTGCCTTGCGCGCCGAGATGCTCGCTGCGAACTGGCGCTCCGCCACACGCACGTCGGGCCGCGTGGCCAGCACCGTTGCCGGGGCCGAGACAACGATGCCTGGATCGAGCGGTTGCCAGGCCGGCTCTCCGGCAAGCATCGCCGACAACGAGCCCGGCGTGCGGCCCAGCAGGCTCGACAACCTGTTCATCGCGCCGTCGTATCCGGTACGCAGCGTAGGCAGCAGCGACTCCGTTGCGGATACCTGTGCGGCGGCACGTTGTACGTCGAAGTTGCTCGCCAGCGCGCCCTGCTTCTGCGCCTCGATCAACTGCAGTGTGCGACGCTGGCTGTCCAGGTTGCGTTCCGTGATGCCAATCTGCTGCGCGAAGTTGCGCAGTTCGAAATAGCTGCGTGCCACCTCGGCCAGCAGCGCCACGCGCACCGCCTGCTGGCTCGCTTCAGCGGACTGCAGCACCGCAGCCGCCTGTGCCGTGCGTGCCTGGTTGCGGCCAAACAGGTCCACCTCCCACGCGGCCGAGATCGCCACTTGATTGATCGTCACGGCCTGGTCATTGGTCACGAACCCCCGGTTGCCGCGCTCGGAGCTGGCCGTCGCATTGACCTGCGGCGCCAGCGCCGATTGCGCCAACAGGCGGCCCGCGCGGGCCTCCTCCACCCTGGCTTTGGCAATCGCCAGTGCCTTGTTGCTGGCCAATGCCTCGCTCACCAGGGTATCGAGTGTCGGGTCGCGGAAGCGCGACCACCACGTCTGGTCTACGCCGGCACCGGCGTCGGCCACCAGATAGGCATTTGCCGCCCCATTTCCGTCTTCCAGCTTCGTCCACTGCGGCGCAGGATCGATGCCCGACGACTGCGGCCCCACGGGTGCCGTGCAGGCCGCCAGCGCCGCAGCCGCCAGCGCCGTCATCAGCTTAAGCTTCAACATGGTGATGCACCTTTTCGGTCTTGGTGATGCGCTTCTCCAATGCGCGCGCCATCACATAGAAAATCGGGGTCAGGAACAGGCCGAAGAACGTCACGCCGATCATGCCGAAGAACACCGCCACCCCCATGGCATGGCGCATCTCGGCACCGGCACCGTGCGACAGCACCAGCGGCAGCACGCCTGCGATAAACGCGATGGATGTCATCAGGATAGGCCGCAGCCGCAGGTGAGCCGCTTCTACCGCCGCCGCAAACGTAGACTTTCCCTCGATCTCCAGCTCGCGCGCGAACTCGCCGATCAGGATGGCGTTCTTGCACGCCAGCCCTATCAGTACGAAGAAGCCGATCTGCGTGAACAGGTTGTTGTCGCCCTTGGTCAGCCACACGCCCATGATGGCCGAGAACAGGCACATGGGCACGATCATGATGATGGCCAGCGGCAGGAACACGCTTTCGTACTGCGCGGTCAGCACCAGGAACACCAGCAAGATGCAGATCGGGAACACGATCAGCGCCGTGTTGCCGGCCAGGATCTGCTGGTAGGCCAGCTCGGTCCATTCGAACGTCATCTCGCCGGTCAGCGTGTCGTCCAGGATCTTGGTGATCGCGGCTTGTGCCTGCCCCGTGGAGTAACCGGGCGCCGGGCCGCCGTTGATATCGGCCGAGCGATAGCCGTTGTAGCGTGCGGCGCTCTCCGGCCCGCTGGTGTCGCTCAGCGTAACCACCGCGCCAAGCGGCACCATCTTGCCCTCGCCATTGCGCACCTTCAGTCGAAGAATGTCATCACGCGACGAGCGGAAGTCCGCATCGCCCTGTGCAATCACCTGATACGTGCGGCCGAACTTGTTGAAGTCGTTCACGTACAGCGAGCCCAGGTAGATCTGCATGGTCTTGAAGATGTCATCCACGTCGATGCCCAGCTGCGACGCCTTGGTGCGATCCACATCGGCAAATAGCTGCGGCGTGGTGACGTTGTACGTGGAGTACACCCCGGCCAGCTCGGGCGCCTTGCGCGCTTTCTCCAGCACCGTGTTGACGGTCTTGCTCAGCGCCAGGTAACCCACATCGCCCCGATCCTCGATCTGCAGCTTGAAGCCGCCCGTATTGCCCAGCCCTTGCACGGGCGGCGGCGGAAACACAGCGATGAACGCATCCTTGATGGCGCTGTACTTCTGCTGCAGCGCGCCGGCCAGGGCCGGACCGGACGAGCCGATCTCGCGCATCTCCTCGAACGTCTTCTCGCCGAAGAACACGGTTGCCGACGAAGAACTGTTGATGAAGCCATTCAGCGACAGCCCCGGGAACTGCACCGCATTGCGGAAGCCCGGCTCCTTGGCGGCGATGTCGGTCATCTGCCGCACAACCGATTCGGTTCGCTCCAGCGTGGCACCATTCGGCAGCTGGATCAGGTTGACCAGATATCCCTTGTCCTGGATCGGCACGAAGCCCGACGGCACCTTGCTGAAGCCCAGCACCGTGGCCCCCAGCAGCACGAGGTAGATGGCGATCGAACCGCGCTTGCGATGCAGCGCGCGCGTCACGCCCCCGCTGTACGCCTCGGAACTGCGGTGGAAGAATCGGTTGAATCTGGTGAAGAAGCCACCAAGCAGCCGGTCCATGAAGCGCGTCAGCCGGTCCTTGGGCGCATCGTGCCCGCGCAGCAGCAGCGCCGCCAGTGCCGGCGACAGTGTCAGGGAGTTGAAGGCCGAGATCACCGTGGAGAACGCAATGGTCAGCGCAAACTGGCGATAGAACTGCCCGGTCAGGCCGCTGATGAAGGCAATCGGCACGAACACGGCGCACAGCACCAGGGCGATGGCGATAATCGGACCAGTCACCTCCTTCATGGCCTTGATGGTCGCATCGCGTGGCGAGAGCCCGGTGGCGATATTGCGCTCCACGTTCTCCACCACCACGATGGCATCGTCGACCACGATGCCGATGGCGAGCACCAGCCCGAACAGCGACAGCGCGTTGATCGAGAACCCGAACGCATGCATCGCTGCAAAGGTGCCCACCACGGACACGGGCACCGCCAGCAGCGGGATGATCGCTGCACGCCAGGTCTGCAGGAACAGGATGACCACCAGTACCACCAGCACGATGGCTTCGATCAGCGTATGCGTGACGGCGGTGATCGAGTCGCGCACGAAGGTCGTGGGGTCATAGGCGATGCGGTACTCGAGCCCCTTGGGAAACCGCTTGCTCAGTTCCTCCATCCGTGCCCGCACATTGTTCGATATCTCGATGGCGTTAGCGCCCGGCGACTGGAAGATCACCAGTGCCAGCGCCTGCTTGTTGTCCAGCAGTGCGCGCAGCGCGTAGTCGCTGGCGCCAATCTCGATGCGCGCCACATCCTTGAGGTAGGTAACCACCCCGCCGTCGCGCTTGACAATGATGTTCTCGAACTGGTCGACATCGGACAAACGCCCCTGCACGTTAACCGGCAACTGGATCTCGACGTTGTTCGCGTATGGCGCGGCACCAATCACCCCTGCCGCCACCTGGATATTCTGCTTGCGGATGGCGGCCACCACCTCGTCGGGATTCATGTTGCGCTCGGCCACTTTTTGCGGATTGAGCCAGATGCGCATGGCGTAATTGCCCGAGCCAAACATGTTGATCTGGCCGATGCCGCTGATCTTGGCCAGTTCGTCCTTCACGTTGAGCCGTGCGTAGTTGCGCAGGTACAGCATGTCGTACTGGTCATTGGGCGAGACCAGGTGCACCACCATGGTCAGGTCGGGCGAACTCTTGACGGTGCTGACGCCAAGCTGGCGCGTCACGTCCGGCAGGCGCGGCAGTGCCTCATTGACGCGGTTCTGCACCAGTTGCGTGGCGAGGTCCGGATCGGTGCCGAGCTTGAACGTCACGGTGAGCGTCATCTGGCCATCGCTGGCGGCCTGCGACGACATGTAGAGCATGTTCTCCACGCCGTTGATCTGCTCCTCGAGCGGCGTGGCGACGGTTTCGGCAATCACCTTCGGATTGGCGCCCGGAAACTGCGCGCGCACCACCACCGACGGCGGTACCACTTCCGGATACTCGGAGATCGGCAGCTTGGGGATGGCGATCAGCCCAGCCAGGAAGATGATGATGGAAATGACCGCCGCGAAGTTGGGCCGATCGACGAAGAATTTCGAGAGATTCATGCTGTCACTCCGCCAGGGGCGGCGTGCCCCGCGCCGGGCCCGCCGATGCCGTCTTCACCGCCTCGGGAACGGCCTCCTTCGGGGCGACTACCACATCGGGGCGGACGAACTGCAGGCCCTTGGTCACCACCCGGTCGCCCGCGTTGAGCCCGCTCAGCACGATATGCCGGCCATCGACGCCCGCGCCGAGCGTCACTTCGCGATAGACGATCTTGTTCTCCGGCCCCACCACGAAGACGAACTTCTTGCTCTGGTCGGACCCCACCGCCACGTCCGGCACCAGTAGCGCGCGGGTGTCTCCGCTGCCGGCCAGGCTGATGGAGACGAACATGCCGGGCACTAATGCGCCGTCCTTGTTGGCAAAGCGCGCTCGCGCGCGGATGGTGCCGGTGTTCACATCGATGCTGTTATCGAACGTGTAGATCTTTCCCTGATAGACGTGTTCGGCATCGCCCTGGAGCCGCATGTCCACAGGGATCTGCTGTTCCTTGCTTTGCGTGTCCGCGTGATTGCGGATGGAGCGGACATAGCTCTGCTCGTCCACCTCGAAGTCCGCATAGATCCCATCGTTGGACACGATACGGGTGAGTACCGGCGCGTTGGGGCCCGGTTGCACGAGGTTCCCCACCGTCAATTCGGCACGACTGATACGGCCCGCGATGGGTGCCTTGACGTAGGCATAGTCGAGATTGATGCTGGCCTGCCGCAACGCGGCATTGGCGGCCAGCACCGCCGCCTGCGCCATGCGGTACTCGTTGCCGCGCTGGTCGTGCACGCTCTTGGGAATCGCCTCGGCGGCGATCAGGCCCTTGGCGCGGTCGTACTCGGTGGTGGCAAACTCCGCCCGCGCACGCGCCGAGGCGAGGTCGGCACTCGCGCGCGCCACGGCGGCTTCGTACGACCGCGGATCGATCACGAACATGACCTCGCCGGCGCGTACGGACTGACCGTCGCGGACCTTCACTTCCACGATGCGCCCGCTCACCTCGGGCCGCACGAGCGCCTCGTCCACCGCCTTGAGTCGCCCGGAGAAGCTGGTCCAGACGCGCACGTCCTCCGGCTGCAGCGACTTCACGGTCACCTCCGTGGGCGCAGCGGCGGCCGGCGGTGCGGCGGCGCTTGTTTCGGTCAGCGCCACACTGGCTGCCAACCCGGCTGCCACCATGACGGCACCGACGCCCGCCAGCACCGGTGGACGGCGGAAAATGGATCTACGTTGTTCCATGACTTCACTCCTGCGAAGCGTGTCTTTGTGGATGGGATGTTCGTTGCGCGCGGCGCGGGCCGGCTTCGGCAGCGTGGAGACGGCGAGCGAAGAACGCTGCCACGTCGGCCAGCGCGCCGGCATGGGTCACGATCGACTGGTGTGACGCCTCGGCGTAGCGGGTGGTCTCGGTCGGCACGCCCGCCGCAATCAGTTCGCTGGCGTAGGTCTCGCCTTCGATGTGGCAGAGGTCGCGCGCGGCGCTCACGATCAGCGTGGGCGGCAACCGTTGCAGACGACGCGACTCCAGCGGCGCCACGTAGGGGTGCAAGTGCTGGAGGACGTCAGGCAAGTAGGCGCGATAGGCCATGGCGCAGTCGCTCGCCGAGAGATCGGCCCCAACCAGCCTCCCGCCATCGGCCAGCCGGGTCATGCTGGGGTCGAGTAGCGGGGCAATCAGCGCTTGCGCGAGCAGCGTCAGGTCCTTGCGGTCACGCGCCATGGCCGCGATGCCGGCCGCGAGGTTGCCGCCAGCATCGTGACCTGCGATACCCATGCGGCGCGCGTCACCGCCGTAGGTGCCCGCATTGGCCAAGGCCCAAAGCCCTGCCAGATACCCGTCCTCAAGCGGTACAGGAAACGGAAACCGGGGCGACAGCGAATAGCCCACCGCAATCACCACGGCTGGGGTGGCGGCGGCAATGGCCCGCGCTGCCGCGTCGGCGCACGCCACACTGCCCTGCACGAAACCGCCGCCGTGCAGGTAGAGCACCACGGGAGGCCGGACGTCCAGTCCGACCGGCACGTAGATGCGCAAGGGAATCGGCTGCACGTGACCCGCAATCCGCACGCTTTCCACGCGGGTCGTTACAGGAGGGGATTGGCCATTCGGGACCATGAGGGGCTGCCTGGAATTGCAAATGCTGCGATGCACGAAGTCTGGTACATTGCGAACTTCTGGTAAACGTTCATAATCCAGAACACAATTTGGCGTGACCGAACAATCCGGCCCGTAACGCACCAGGCGTTCCGGTCCGGCGCACCAATGAAGGGCAAGACGATGGATAAGGTCCAGGCAATGGAAGTCTTCACGCGCGTGGTGGAGATGAACAGCTTCTCGCGTGCGGCGGAGGCGCTGGGGTTGTCGCGCACGTCGGCCACCACGATCATCCAGGGACTGGAAGCGCACTTGCGCGTGCGGCTCATCAACCGCACCACGCGGCAGCTCAGGCTGACGCCCGAGGGCGCCGACTATTACGAGCGCTGCATGCGCATCCTCGCGGAGATTGCCGAGACCGAGGTGGCCATGACGCGCTCTGGTCAGGGGCCGATGGGCAGGCTGCGCGTGGAGATGCCGGCGGCCATCGGCCGCGCCATCGTCGTGCCGCGGCTGCATACGTTCCACGCGCGTTTTCCCGACATCGAACTGGTGGTGGGCTATGGCGACAAGCTCGTGGACCTGATCCAGGACGGCGTGGATTGCGCGATCCGCGTCGGACCGCTACAGGACTCGAGCCTGGTAGCGCGCGGCCTGGGCGACATGCACCTGGCCACCGTGGCCAGCCCGGCTTATATCGCCCGCCATGGCATCCCGCGTACGCTGGCCGACCTGGCGCACCACACCGCCATCCATTACTTCTCCAACCGCACCGGGCGCACGCTGGACATGAACTTCATCGTGGACGGCAATCCGGTGGAGGTGGCGATGCGCGGCCGCGTCAGCTTCAATGACGCCGATGCCTACGTGGCGTATGGCCTGAGCGGCGCCGGCATGCTGCAGGCGCCCCGCTTCATGGTGAAGGAGCACCTGCGCAGTGGCGCGCTGGTGGAGCTATTGCCGCAATGGCGGCCACGGCCGATTCCGATTGCGGCGATCTATCCGCAGAACCGGCATCTCGCGCCAAAGGTGCGGGTGTTCGTCGACTGGGTGGCGCAGATGTTCGAATGCTGCCCGCTGCTGGCGGCGGATGAAGGCAAGTGTCCCGATGCGATGCCGCTGGCAGGCGCATCCGCTCGCGTGCCGGCCGCGGCCCCCGCGATTGCACACGAGCACGAAGCCGTGCTGTAGGGCGCCAGCGTCCCTAGCCCAGCGGCGTGGCGAGTTGGACCAGACCGTCCGCCACGTTGTCGAGGAGGTCTTGCGAGTACGCGGGATCGCTGACGGCACGGGACAACCCCATCGCACCGACGAAGGCGGAGAGTTGAAGCAGCGCCATCGCCCGTGAATCGGCGTGCCCTTCCGCCTTGTTGAGTCCTTCCAGGAAGTCCAGCACGCGGTTCACCTCGAGCGTATAGGCATCGCGTGTGGTCGGGTCTGCGTGTGCGATGTCGTGCACCAGCGCCACCAAGGGGCAGCCAACACCGGGGGCGTCCCGGTGCGCGGCATTGAGGTAATTGCGCACCGCACTGGGCGCATCGGGCGATCCTGCAGCCCACTCATCGAGACTGCGCGCGGCGATATGGACGACTTCGGCCAGCATTGACTCGCGCGACGAGAAATGCCGGTAGAACGCCCCCGGCGTAATACCTGCCTCGCGGGTGATCTCAGCCAGCCCGATCCCTGAAAAACCATGCTCGCGGAAGCGTTGTGCGGCGACCGTAAGTATGCGTTGACGCGTAGAGGCCTTCGTCTCCTTCGAGTGTCCCATGTTGCATGCAGTGATTCAGCGGTTGGCAATATGGCACGCATTGTCGCGCGTAAGTCTCTAGCCAGCAATCATGACGAGATCCACTGCTCGCTGGCCTTCTTGGGTTATTCCGCGAACAGGTCGGGGCCGAAAACCTCGTAATGAATATGCGACTCACGAATGCCCAATCCCTTCAGCGCGTCATGCTGGAGCCGCATGAATGGAATCGGGCCACAAATGTAGTAATCGGCATCGGTCAGCAATATCGAATCCTTGATCGCCGCCACGTCGATTAGCCCGGCAAAATCGTAGTCGTGATTGGCGATATCCTCCGGCAGTGGCGCATCGTAGAACACGATCAAATCGAAATTGGGGAATGTCCGAGCCGTCTCGCGCAGCCGGTCGCGCATGGCGTGAACGCTCCCATTACGGGCACCATGCACGAAAACCACATGCCGCTGCGGGTCCTGGATCGCCTGCGTCAGCATGCTGACCATCGGCGTCAGCCCTACGCCGCCGCTAATCAGCACGATGGGCGTGCGCGCATTGACGTCGATATGGAAACTGCCATAAGGCGCTGCCAACCTGACTTCATCGCCGACATTCACGTGGTCATGCAGCAGGTTCGATACATAGCCCGCCGGCTGCGGCCCGCCCCCTTCACGCTTGACCGAGATCCGGTAGCTGCGGCCATTCGGCATATCGGACAGGCTGTACTGACGAATCTGCTGCATACCCAGTGCAGGCACGTTGATGGCAATGCTGGTGTACTGGCCGGGCTCAAAGTTGACCACCGGCCCGCCATCGACGGGTTCCAGAACGAATGAGGTGATAACGCTGCTTTCCGCGTCCTTTGACCGCACGACAAAATGCCGCCAGCCCGTCCAGCCCCCGTCCTGTGCCCCCGACCGCTCATACAGATCGCTTTCCATCCCCATCAGCACATCGGCAAGATTCCCATACGCCTGCGCCCATGCCGAGATAATGTCGTCCGTCGCTGCACTGCCCAAGACTTCCTTGATCGCCGCAAGCAGATGCTCCCCGACGATAGGATATTGCTCGGGACGAACACCCAGACTCGCATGCTTGTTCGCAATATTGGTTAATACCGCCATCAGACTGCTCGGATCCTCGATATTTTCCGCATAGGCATAAACCGCCCGCGCCAACGCCTGCTGCTGCTGCCCCCGCTCCTGGTGAGCCATGTTGAAGATGTTCTTCAACTCAGGATGCGCCTGGAACATGCGCGTGTAAAAGCACTTGATAATGTCGTAGCCGTGCTCAGCCAGGACGGGAGCGGTGGCCTTGACGATGTCTTTGGTTTTTTGGGTGAGCATGGGGGATCTCCTTGGGGGCAGGTCAAGCGGCGTAGGCGCTTGAACAGCATAGGAGACGTGAGGCGGAGCGGCGAGGCGAGGCTTATGCCATCGCCGCTCGTCGAGTCGTCCGTCGGCCGGTTGCGGTCCTGCTGGAACCGCAACCGGCCCGCCTCTCCTCAGGGCCTCGGCTCGACAATGGCGATCGCCACGTTGCCGTTGCCGGTGGGGAATGGGCTGCCCGGCACCGCGGTCAAGGCACCGCTCGTCCCGTTAATCGCGTAGCCGTAGACCGATCCATTGAGCGCCGGCGCGTACAGAAACTTCCCGTTCGGCGTCACGCGCAGCCTTTGGGTGCCTATCCCGGCAGCAACATTCACCGGAGCCGTTGTCGGCATGCCTGTTGTGGCATCGATCTGAAGAGACGAAATATTGTTGCTGCCGCTGTTGGCCACGTAGGCAAACTGGCCGGAAGGTGCCATCGCGATATCGGTCGGCGCCGAACCCACTGCAAACGCGTTGGTACCGACAATGAGGCCAGAACCGGCAGCCAGTGCATGAACACCGACGGTGCCGCTGCCCATGTTAGGGGTATAGAGAAACGCCCCGTTCGGCGAAAGCACAGCCGCATTCGGTCCGATGCCTCCGGAAGGCGTGTCAGCAAAAAATCCGATATAAAGATCGCCCCGCAACGTCGTGACCGCATCCGCACTCATGCCGGCCACGTAGATCCACTGTTCGTCGGGTGAAATCGCGATAGCCGTCCCCGCCTGCGTTGCGGATCCCACCTTGATGTTGCTAGTCCAGGTACGCGGCATACCACTGGCGGCATCCACGTCGTACCGAAATGTCCAGCCAGAATCCAAGCCTACGTAGAACGACTGCCCCGAGGGCGACACGGCGATGGTTCTAACTCCCGCGATTGGACTCGGTATCGCGGCAGCTGGCACGGCTTCCAAAACGCCGGATGCCGGGTCCAGCGCAAATGGCATCAATCTGTCTGTGTCTCGCATCAGCGCGTACGCTACCCGTCCCGACGGCAAAAAGGCGAGATCGGCGATCTGCCCCGTGGCCGCAAACGGACTACCTTGCACCGCGGCGAGCGCGCCGCTGATCGGGTCGATCCGGTAGACAGATAAGGTGCGGTCTGTGCTGTTGGCCACCACGGCAAACTGCGCCTGCACACAGGTGATCGCAATGTTGGTCACGCTGGCCGCCGCGAGCGTGCCGCTGCCATTGCCCACCGTGCAGGTTTGCCCGGCAGGTTGGCCGGCCACCGTGACGTGGTAGGCCGTGCCGGCAGCGCGCGAAGCCGGCATCGCGAAACTGCCGTTGGCATTGACGACCTGGGTGTCGCCACTGGTGTCGGCCAGTTGCAGGCTCTTGCCCGCAGCCAGGCCCGACACGGTGCCGCCCACGGTGTAGATCGTCGGGGCAGCGCCTTGCGACAGCGCCGCATTGGCGCACAGCCGGCCGCCAGCCGGGGCGTCGGCGCAGGCCGTCAGCACGCCGGCTGCGGCGGCGACGGCCGAGACAGGGCTCGCCACCTGGGCGCTGTGGCCGTCGGCGGCTGGGGTGGCCACGAAGCTGGCGCCATCCGTTGTCCACGCCCAGTTGGTGAGATCCCCTGCGCCGTCCACGCCGTCCGAGCGGCGCACGGCGACGGTCACGGTCTGCGCGGCGCCGCCGGCCGTCACGACCAGACTCGCCGGGGTCAGCACAAGGGTGTACGACTTGGCGGGCACGGCCTGCACCACCAGATGGGTGATGCTGCTGATGCGGCTGCCATCGGCCAGCGTCGCCGTGGCCGTGATGTCGGCCGCGCCGGCGGCCAGGGTCTGGATCGTGGCGTAGGTGCCGACCGGCCCCATGACCGATGCCGAGGCGGCTGGCGCCTTGTCCGAGGCGCTCGCCACGGCGGCCACGGCCGGATCGGAAGACGTCCAGGCGAAGCTCGCGCCCTTCACCTCGGTGCCGTCGGCGGCCAGCAGCGTCGCCTTGAGCGTCAGCGCGCCACCCGCCACCGGCGCGGCGCTGCCGGTGTCGACCACCAGGCGCGCTGCCGCGGGCGTGGCGGTCGGGCTTTCGGGGGGATCATCGGAGCCGCAGGCGGCGAGCAAGGCCGCGGCGAGCAAGGCGAGGCCGGCAGCGCGCGCGCCGGCAATAGCGTGTGAGAACATGGACCCAACCCGTATCTATATAGAGAGGGCCGCCCAAGCCTTGAGCCGGCGGCCACTTGCGCCCTCAACGGGGCAGCTTGCGCGCGACTCTATCAGCGCCGGCGATATGCCACATCCCCCAATCGGGGGGTGGCTGGTGCGAGCGCATCGAATACCCACCACGGCCCTCGTGGACAACACGCGAGCGGCCTGCTAGTGTCCTCGGCAATCCCAACCTTCCAGCGATCCCAATGCGTGAATCCCTGACGAGGCAGAAAAAGGCCCCTGATCCTCATGCCACGGAACCCGGCTCCGCCGAGCGATCGGCAACGCCGGTGGCGGCGGGCGGCCGGCAGGCGCTGGTCGACCGCTCGCCCCGGCAGTTGCATCAGCGCCAGGCGCTCGCGTCGCTGACTGCCGCCGGCACGTCTCCGGTCCTGCAAGGCAAGTTCGTCTACAAGAAGGATGACGAATTGCGCGACATCAGCAGCCGGGCCGCCGCAGGGAAGCTCGCCAGGGAACTCTATGGCGACGAGGCCACGCCCAGTCAGATCGCCGCCTTGGTTGCGCTCGCCACCAAGGGCGACCATGGCACGCTGACCACGCATGAACTCCTCGACAAGCTCGACGACCCCCGCCTGGAACGGTTCGCGCTGAAACAGATTGGCCGCCGCCTGCATACCACCCGGAACGTGGGCGCGTCTTATCCGGAAGCGCGCTCGCGGACCCATCGGCATCTGGCGCAAGAAGAGCAGGAGGCGAAGGCCAAAGCGGAAAACAAGAAGAAGCGCAAGCGTAGCGACGACGACTCGGATACAGAGGCCGTGGAGGCCGATCCGGTGGGCGATTTCTCGTACGTCGACCTCCATTCGATCCTTGCCGCGGCCACCCAGGGCATGGATCCCGAACAGGCCAAGCAGGCCGCCCAGGCCGCGGTGGACAATTTCGAGCGCATGAAGCTCCATGTCGATGTCCGGATGGACGCCGACATCCAATTGATGGTGCAGCATGCCCTGCAATATCAGGCGTTCAATCATCCGCAACTGAAGGGGCGCCGGAAGCAGGGCCCGACCGACGAGGAGGCCGGGCAAAACCGGTTCCGCCAGTTCGAGCTGGAAAAGTCCAAGGCCATGCTGGTGCACGACGCCAGCCACGGCTTCGGCAGGACCCTGCCCCCCAAGCCCACCGAACCGGACCAGCCCGAGCTGGCGTTCTCCGCACTGATGGATGTCAACCGGCCGCTGCCCCAGAGCACCCTCGACGGTGCCACCTACAAGGCCGTTTTCCTCTGCACCAAGCAGATCCTCGAACTCGCCTATCGGGCCCTGCCGGAAAACAAGGCGCCCTCCGCGGAGAATTTCTTCACCCAGCGGCTGCACCTGAACAACGCCTTCGCCCAGCAGATGACCCAGATGGACGGCACGCATCTGACGACGCCGGACGAGGCAACCACCTACGTGCAGAAGACGCTCGGCTTCCCGAAGTTCAGCACCCGCGGCGAGGAGTCGGACGACGACCAGTCCGATGCAGAAGACTATGGGACGCACAGCGACGCCAGCGTCATGGACGTCGATGAGAACATCTTCCAGAACAAGCCGAGGATGGACTTGTTCACGGTCAGTCTGGCCACGCTTTCCAAGGTGGCTTCGCAGAAGCAGCTGATCGACGAAATGGACTCGGCGCGCCCGGCCCGCCCCGGCCGCAAAACCGCCGAGGAGCGCGACCGCAAGCATACGAAGCGCCGCAAGCTGCTGAAGCGGCGCGTCGAATGGGCGAACCAGCAGCACGGTACGGACTTCCACGTCACGCGGCTGGAGTCCGACTACCTGAAGCGCAAGAAAGCCCTGATCGACAAGATGGAGACTGGTCTGGAGATGGAACTCGACAAGACCGTGGACACAGACGAGCGCCAGGCGCTGGAGGACAAGCTCACGATGCTGTCCGACCTGCAGGTGAATCTCGACCAGTTCTACACCGACACCTCGGTCAAGTCGCTGCGCGAGAAGCGCACGGCAAGCAAGCGCTGGAAGGCCACGAAGGCCCACAAGCCGATCTTCGGGCCCGTGGGCAGCGAGAAATCGCTCACGGCCTACCTGGACGACTAGAACCAGACGCCGGGCGCCAGCGGTGGCGCCCTGTCACAGCCCCCGCTTTCCGCGTCGCCGCTGGTGGTGGAAGATCCGCCGGTAGGCCTCCGGATAGGTCTCCGGGGAGACCAGCACCAGCGTCCGCACGGCCGTTTTCTGGTCCTCCCGCAGCCCGTTCCAGGCGATATGCATCGCATTCGGCGCCTTGCCGTTCAGGTCCGCCGCCAGCGCCTGCATGCCCTTGTAGTATCCGGCGTTGCGGGGCATGTCCGTGAGCAGGTGCACGTTCTTCGCGCCGGCCGTCTCGGCCAGAATCCGATAGATGATGGTCGACTGGGCCCCCGTGGTGTCTCGCATCTCGTTGTTGACCCGGTCCACATACTCGGGCTTCTGGGTGGGCGCGAAATCAAGGTCGCCCAGGGGCGCGTCGGGGGTTTCCGCCGCGCGTTCCGCCCCGGGCACATAGGTCACGATGAAGTTCTTGTTGCCCTTCATGAGCGCCAGGTTTTCGCCCGATGCCGCCATGCGCAGTTCGTCCACCCGGGCGTCGGCACCATGGACGGTGTTGTTCGAGCCGAGTCCGGTGTAGATCTGGCCCAGGTGCGGCTTTTTCTTGCGAAGGTCGTCGAAGCGTTTCGCCGCATCGGGCGAATTGTTGAACAGGATAATTTCCCACCAGGGCTCGGGATGCGCCTTCTTGAACTGGCTGATGGCCTTGGCGACCGCACCCTCCAGCTTGCCGCTGTATTCGGCCTCCAGCCGCGTCTTCTCATCCTTTTTGCGCTGCTTCGCATTCGGCCCCGTGATCAGGTTGGTTGCCGCCGTGATCTTCTCGTCGGCCTGGTGCCCCTTCATCTCGATTTCCACGCGCAGGGGCTTGCCACTGGCCGTAAAGTAGGACTGCGCGACGCCAAGCGTGCCGTCGAGGAAGCCCCTCAATGTCAGGAATGCGCTGTCGGCACTGGCGGTGCGCTGGATGCCGGTCAGCTGGGCAGCGGTCAGGTCCTCGATATGCGTGTTGTCGCCTACCAGTGCGTGGTGCACCAATTTTTGCGCGTCAGAGAGCTGTTCCTTGATGTTGCCTTCGTGGCTGAGGATCGGCACATCGTCCTGCGACAGGAAGACATCGCACTCGATACCGTCCAGCGACGGTGCCGTGGGGGTGCGCGTGGTCTGGGCATAGGCCGCGTCGAACGCCGACTTCGAGTTTTCCGCGGGGTTGCCGGTGCGGCGCAGATCGGTCTGGCGGATCAGCCCGCCGCGCGTGCGGTTGGTGGGACCATGGCCGCGATGCGCGACGATGCTGACGCCGGGGCGCTCGGCCATTCTCAGGCGCAGCTTGCGCAGTTCAAGCTGGACATCGTCCGAGCTGTGCTGGTTCTCGAGCCAGAAATCGAGCGGCCCGAGCAAACTGTACGCCTCGTAGTCCTGCGGCGTGAGGGCGGTGTCCGGTTTCACGGCCTCCTGGAGTGCGCTGACGCTGTCGCGGTGAATGCCGTCATCGGCCGGCATGGTCGCCTCGGTGAGGCCGAGATCGGTATCGACGGTCACCAGGAAGGTCTTCAGCCCCGTCACCACCGGGTCGATATGGGGCACCGCCCGGTTCTGGTAGAGCGCGCCGGCAAGCCGGTTCAGCTTGCGGAAACGCTGGAACTTGAGCGAGGCATCGAGCGGCGCCTCGGGATGGCCCTCCGCCTGCTTGCTGGCCTTCTTTGTCGCATGCTCGACGTCGCCATACGCGTCTGGCTTTCGCTGGATTGCCCCGTGCGCGGCCGCCACGCCAGACCGGGGCGCTGCCGTGCCCTGCCCCCCTGCCAGCGCCAGGCTGCCCATCCGGTCAGCCTCCCGCTCGAGACCTTCGTCATCATTGACGGGAATTCCCGCCTTGAGCTGGCGCGTGGGCTGCACGCGGCCTTGCGCCTGTTGCACGACGTGCCACGCCTCGTGGGGCAAGTGATGCGCCTGACCGGCCGCCAGATGGATGTCGTGGCCCTGGGCATAAGCCAAGGCCTGCGCGCGCGCCGGCGCTGGCGAGTTGTAATGAACCTTCACGTGGTCCATCGACATGCCCGAGAGCGCTTCGATCCCCGACTTCAGCTGTGCCGGCAGGCCATCGGACCGCGCATCGGCCATCGCCTGCCGGTCCCGCAGCGCGTTAGCGCGCTCGCCATGGCTGGCGAGGTCCTGGGCCTGCCGCTGGACGGGCGCCTGCAGGCGCCCGTCGTGCATGGCGGCGTGGGCGTTCTCAGGCTCCCGTCGCGCGCGCGGCGATGCGTGGCTGGCTTCGGGGCGATGGGGCTTTTCCACTTTCAGGCGCATGGCAGGTCCGTCTTCTTCCGTCTACTTGAGGGTGGATCCAATACTAGTCAATCGAATGTCACGCGACGATGTCACATGAAGTGGTCGGAGGCGCCAGGGACTACGCGCCCCGCTATCGCGGCGCGATACGGGATTAAACGCCGCTTACATCTCGATTAAACAAGAAGAAATCGCTCGTTGTTTTACGCGTTTTTTCCGCAGGATGCGCAGCGGGTACGCGATCTATAGTACTGTCCGATACGCGTCGGCCCCCAGGTCCATCCTGTACGAGGCCGGCCAAAATCCCGGCTGACGGCGCCGCAACCATGCGTCCAATGCAAAGGCATTGCCGGAGAGCTGTTGAGTCTTTTCGGGAATTCGGACGAATGATGAGTGGTTCATTGCCTGTGCCGGCATCGCACTTCGACGATTTGCGTGCCGTCTCTTACCATCGGGGCAGCCATACCGCGCTTGACCCCGCCGCCCGCGCGGCCCTGGCCCAGACATTGCACGACGACCTTGCGCAACGCCTCTCGTTCGCGCTGATCCAGATCGACACGGCCACCCAGGGAGCCGCCGCCGCTGCCGCAAGCACGAGCAGCGACCCGCGCGACGCGGCGCTGCGCCACGGCCGCCAACTCGTCAAGGACGCACTGCGCACCACGCGCGACGTGATTGCCGGCCTGCTCGATGCGGCCACGCCGGCAGCCCCGGAGTCCCCTTGCGCGTTTCCGGTGCAATGCGCGCGGATCGTAGAGGCCGCGCGGCAGCAGAGCCGGCAGGGCATCCATATCGATGTCGATGCAGCCCCGCTGCCCGCCGATCCGCCAGCGGCGGTGGCACGTGTGCTGTTGCGCGCGATACGTGAGCTGCTCGCCAACGCCGGCAAGCATGCGTCGGGCGCGCGCGTGGCGCTGGCCCTGCGCGGGGTCGATGGCGCCATCGACATTACGATCGCCGATGACGGCCCCGGCTTCGACGCCGCCCTGCTCCACCAGCCCGCGCGCGGCCACTGCGGCTTGCGCGGGCTGCCGGGCGCGCTGCGCCAGGTCGGGGCGGAACTCGCTCTCGAGACTGCGCCGGGCCGGGGCGTGCGCGCGCGCGTCCGCTGGCCGGGCGCGGGCGCGCCATGACCATCCGCATCGTGGTCGCCGACGACCACGCGATGATCCGCGAGGGCCTGATCGCACTGCTGCAGCGTGAAGCCGACATGGAAGTGCTGGCCCAGGCCCGCAACGGCATCGAGTTGCTTCACCTGGTGCGCTCGGTCCGGCCGGACGTGGCGATCCTCGACATCGGCATGCCGATCATGAACGGCATGGAGGCCATCCGCCGGCTGGCCGCCGAGTCCATGCCGTGCAAGATGCTGTGCCTGTCCGTCAACAACCAGCACCAGGAAGTCATCGCGGCGCTCGACGCCGGCGCATCGGGCTATGTGCTGAAGGAAAACTCCTACGACGAACTGGCCCGCGCCGTGCGCCGCGTGATGGCGAACCAGGTCTACCTGAGCGGCGAGCTGATCGGCGGCGTGCTCCACGCCGCGCGCAGCCCCGCCGCCGTGGAGGTGCCGCTGCGGCTGCCGCAGCTGACCGCGCGCGAGCGCCAGATCGCGCAGCTGTTTGCCGAGGGGCACAGCACCAAGTCGATCGCCCGCCTGCTGTTTCTCAGCGACAAAACCATCGCCAGCCATCGCGAGAACACCTTCCGCAAGCTCGGCATCCGCAGCATCGCCGAGCTGACGCGCTACGCGATGCGCGAGGGCCTGAGCCAGTAGCAAGCGCTTCGCCATGGCTCAGGGCCTCTGCACTTTGGGCTTGAGCAGCGGCACCAGCAGCGCGACGATCACCACCGCCAGTACCGCGAAAAGCAGCTGGTTGCTGAAGTTCGCGGAAGCGAGGTCGGGATCGCAGCGCAACAGCAGCCCGCCGATCACCAGCGGCACAATGCCCGCCACCACGACATAAAGCTGGTACGGCCGGCCCAGCGCGCGCACGCGGCACGAGAGGAGCAACGCGGCCAACGACACGGCCACGATGCCGAGCAGCAGCCAGAACGCCGCGCGCAGCGCCCAGCGCCAGTCGCAGACCAGATTGCACAGCGCGCCCTCGCGCGTCTCGCCCGCCAGGATGGTGCCACGCAAGGTGGTTTCCACCAGGTGGGTGAACGTGGCATCGGCCACCGGCTGCGGCCACAGCGCCACCCCGCCGAAGTTGTCGTTGAAGTAAGCCATGTCGTCGCTCATCTGCTGCGCCTGGCTGCTGCCCACCGACACCAGCGGCAGGATGCGCCGCATCAGGATTGCCCGGTTGGTGCCGGCCAGCGCCGGCGTGCTCTCCACGGCCTCGCGCAGCGTCTTCTTGCTCAGCGTGGTCGGCTCCGGCAGCGCCACCAGGTAACGCACGGTGACATTGGTGTGGGATCGATAGCCACCCGCGCCCACGGCGATGCGACCATCCTGGAACGGCGGATCCTCGGCGCGCACCAGATAGTCGAGCAGCCCGTCGAAGGTCCAGGTAGCAGAGGGAGGGTCAGCCGGCGGCGCCGGCGGCGGAGGCGCCCTGCCCCGTGCGGCGGGCGTGGGCGGATTGGACGGCTTGGGCGCCGTAGCAGTGGCCGGCTCGTCGCCGTGGCGCAGCGCGGGCACCAGGTCCGCCGCCTGGACCATCAGGTTCAGCGTGTAGTGGCGGTGGCGTTGGCGCATCTCGGCAATCAGCGCGTGCACCAGACGGTTGCGGAAGTCGTCGAACGCGGCGTAGCGTGCATCGCCGGGCAACGGCGGTTGGTCGAGGAACAGCGTGATGCCGTCGCCGACATGACTCTCGCCAGCCAGCCCGGGAACGCGGTCCTCCCAGCGGGTGTCCAGCCGCCGGAGCGGCGTGTCGATCAGCCGCAGCGCCTGCCGTGCGGCCTCCTCGGCCACGCGCCGCCGCTGCGTCTCGGGCAGGCGCAGCAGAAACTGCCAGTCCTTGCGATAGAGCGTCACGTCCAGCTTGCTGCCATAACGGTGGATCGCACGCAGGAAGTCGATCTGCGCCGCATCGGGCGCGAGGGGCGTGACGTTGCCGTCCTCGTCGAACGGCTGCGCATAGCCGACCAGCCGGTCATAGAGCCCGAAGTCGGTCTTTGGCCCGGTCTTCGGATCGCTCCAGTTCGGCACCATGCCATAGACCTTGCCGGTGGACTCGGACACGAAGCAGTTGCAGCCGGTGCCTGACCAGCCCGGTGCCACGGCCTTGGCGGCATCGTGGCTGGTCATGGCCTGCTCGACCAGCCAGGCGCGTACGCGCGGCGGCAGCAGCGTAGCCGGCAGGTCCTGCCACTTGACCGGCGTCTCGGCCAGTTGGGGCGGCGTCTTCGGCGGCGGGCCCTGCCATGCCGTGAGGCAGCGCTCGCGCCACTGCGCGGCACCGGGGGCGGCCTTGCCGGTATCGAGCGCGACCTTGGCGGTCAGCTCCGCCGCGTAGGTGCAGACACGCGCATCGAGGGCCGCGGTGAACAGCGCGCGCGTCGGGTATTCCACATTGACCAACGGCTGCAACAGTGTGGCCAGTTGGCTGGCGCCGGCCTCGCTCAGTTCGTCGAGGCCATCGGGGTCTGGCGCCGGGGGTGCCGGGGGCGCCGGGGGCGTCGATGGGCCCGCCCCTTCGCCTTCGGCCTCGCCCTCCGGCGCCGGCGGTGCTGCGGGCGGGGCGATCTTGCCGAGCACAGCCTCGGTCAGCAGCCACGTATCGATCAGCGTGCGCCCACGCAGCGGGGTTTGCGTGGCCACGATCGGCACGGTCTGGATCGGCGGATCGGCGGCGGGCGTGGAAGCCGGCCGTGCCGGCGACGGCGCGCGCGGCCCGACCACGTTCAGCGCAAAGCGCTGGCGCACGCCTTGTCCCCAGCGGTCGCGCAGTTCGACCAGGAAGATGTGCCGGCCGCGTCTCGCCGTGGCACCCTGCACGTTACCGGCCGCATCGAGCGCCAGGCCCTCCGGCAAGCCGTTGTCAGCCGCGCGGAACACGTAGGGCGGCTCGCCACCCGTGGCGCGGAAGCGGTACGTATACGGCAGGTTCTCTACCGCCGCCGGCAGCGTGGTCACAGCCGTCTTTTCGAACGACAGCGGGTCGGCATCGGCAATGCACTGATCAGGCACGGGCTGGCCCGGCGCCACCGCGCACGACAGCGCAGCCGGCGCCGAGGCGACCACCGTCACCACCGCCAGCGGCGCACCGGCCGGCGTGGACGCCGGCACCGCCACGGCAGCCGAAGCCGGCACGGAAGCCGGGGCAGGCGGGGCCACCCCGGCCGATGCCTGCCCCGGCGTTGCCGCCGGGGCAGGCCAGAGCAACCCGAGCCCGGCCGCGAATAGCGCCGCCGCAAGACCCCGCCGCGCTGGCCTCATGGTGTCCTCCCTTCCTTGCGCAGCTCGCGCGCGATGCCGTGCAACAGATGCCCGGCCCCAATCTGCACCGCGCCCTCCCGATGGGCCTGCAAGGCGGCGAAGCGCAGCACGTTGACCATGGCCCCGCCAGACAGCTCATGCCGCTCGGCCAGCTCCGGCAAATCGATATCCGCCGCAAGCCGCCCCGGCTCGCGGATCAGGCTGCGCCACAGCCGCAGCCGCTGGGTTGCATCAGGCATCGGGAAGTAGATCATCGACTGAAAGCGGCGCGAGAAGGCCTCGTCGAGGTTCCCGCGCAAATTGGTGGCCAGGATCACTGTGCCCGGGAAGTCCTCCACGCGCTGGAGCAGGTAGGCCACCTCCTGGTTCGCGTGGCGGTCGTTGCTGCTCTGCGTGGCAGAGCGCTTGCCGAACAGCGCGTCCGCCTCGTCGAAGAACAGCACCCAGCGCCGGCTCTGCGCCTGGTCGAACACGCGCGCAAGGTTCTTCTCGGTTTCGCCGATGTACTTGGAGACCACCATCGACAGGTCGATCCGGTACACGTCCACGCCCGCGTCCTGCCCCAGCAGCGTGGCGGTCAGCGTCTTGCCGGTGCCGGGCGGGCCGTAGAACAGGCAGCGGTAGCCGGGTTTGACGGTCCTGGCAAGGCCCCAGGTCTCCATCAGGGCCGGGCCGTCGCGCAGCCAGGTGCGCACGATCTCGATCTCGTCCATCACGTCCGGCGCGAGCACGAGGTCGTCCCACGCCAGCGCCGTGGCGATGCGCCGCGCCGGAAACTGCGCGTTGTAGTCGGGTTTGTGCCAGACGCCGGTCTGCAGGCGCTGGAGCGTCTCGGCGCTGACGCGCAGCGCGCCGCTCAACTGCGGTTCGCCACCGATCTCCCCATCGAGCTGCAGCAGGCCTGCTTGCGCAAACGCATGATCGGGGTCGAACAGGGCCAGCGCGGCGATCCGGGCGGCCAGGTCCTCGCCAGCCAGCAGGAAGATGGCCGTTTCCCCGCTCGGCAGGAAGCCGCCGTGGTGCTGCGCCCGACTGCCGCCGAATTCAGTGAAGCCCCGGTCGAAATCGCGGTTCTTGACGAAAAACAGGTCGAGCGCAGAGGGCCGCAGGTGCGGTGCCAGCGCCAGCGCCAGCACCAGCCGCTCGTGGGCCGCGAGCCCGTGCTGCGTCACGATGACGGACAACGCGCTGCCGGCGGGCAGCGTGGGCGGCGGCGGCACGTCCGGCGCCACCTCGGTTGCGTCGCCATGCGCTGCGGGAGACGCCCCGGCCGGCTGCGCGAAATGCTGCCGGAAGCGGGCGTCGAGCGCGGCGACAAGCCAGTCCAGTTCGCGCCGCAACGCCTCGGCGTGCAGGGCAATGTCCACCTCAGCGCCAGTCGACATACAGCGCCTCCTGCATCCAGGGCAGCTTGATGGTGGCGTACGACCACGGCAGGCGGTCCAGCAGCATGTCGAACGGCGCGGGCCGTACCACCAGGCGCCAGTGCGTGCCGGCGGCGGCTTCCTCGCGCACCAACCGGCCTTCGCGGCGCAGGAACGTCTCGCGCAGGCCATCCGGGGAGGTCTGGCCGATCGTCTTCCAGTGGGCGATCACCGCGCCCAGCAGGCTGTCGAGTACCGCGCGCGTCTCCGTGTCGAGCCAGGTCGGGCCTTCCGCAGGCGCGGACAGCGGCTCGCCGAGCGGCATGCCGCAAAGCAGCTTCGGCAGGATGCACTCGGGCTCGCTGGCGTCGTCGTGACCGTGCGCCAGCCACGCCAGACAGCGCACCGCCTTCGATGCCGCCCGCGCATCGCGCAGGCGCGGACCGTCGAGCAGGTCCAGCATGCGGAACAGTTGCTGGCTATAGTTGGCCAGCAACACGAGCCCGGCATCGGACACGTAATGCGTGCCCGTTGCGAGGGCGGCTTCCAGCGCGGCGAGTTCGGCCAGTACGGCGGCTTCGGGGCGCGCCGGCGCCGGAGGGGTTGGGCGGTCGGCCACGGGTGAATTCCTTGTCGATGGCGGAAGCGGCCAGTCCAGTGGCTGGCGGGCTTCCCATTGCTCGGTTTCGGTGGGTGCAGCGTGCAAGGCACGGATGGCGCCTGCAGGCAGGGCTGGCGCCGGCAAGGACGCCGGGGCTGCATGCCCACGCCGCCACCAGCGCCCCAGCCGACCCCACTGCCCCAGCTTCGCCAGCTTCACCGGCGGCGCAAGCGGGGGCGCAAGCGGGGGCGCAAGCGGGGGCGTGGCTTCGGGCGCCTCCGGCCTGGCACTGGCCTGCGCCACACGCCGCAGCCACTGGCCAAGCGCCCCTGCGCCGTGGCCCTGCTCGCGATACAGGTACAAGGCATGGCGCCGCGCGAGCGATGCCGCCGTGATCGGCCGCTGCTCCACCAGTACATGGTGTGCGAGAAAGCGCCAGTGGCTGCGCGCCCGCGCCGCTGCCGAGAGGTCGCGACCCAGCAGCGCCGCGGTCTGCGCCAGCGCGGCGCTGGCCTCGCGCAACGTGCCAAGCTCGCGCGGGAACAGCACGCCCAACAGCGCCCAGCGCTGGGTGGGCCGCGTCACCGCAATCCAGTCGGCACACAGCGCGGGATCGGCCAGCCAGCTCGTCGCCTGCCGCCGCAGCATCCAGTCCCGCCGCGCGGCGGGACGCTGCGGCAAGGCGAGCAGATGGGCAATCCGCAGTGTGCGGGAAGCGATGCGGTGAATCGCGTCCCAGTCGAGCCGGCCGGCCAACGCACGAGGCGTCTGTGGCGCATACGTCGCCGGCCTTGCCGTCGATCCCTGCATGGCCTGGACAGCCTGAGGGCCTGGAACGGCCTGGATGGGCGCCGATGAAACCGCTGCAGCCGCTGAAGCCACTGAAGCCGCCGGGCGGCGCGACGGGCGATGGTCAGGCTGCCATGCCCGCAGCGCGCGCTGCCACAGCCGTTCCCAGCCACGCTGGTCGGTCGGTGCGCGCTCGCCCAGCGCCAGTTGCCGCAGGCTGTACGCCGCGAGCCACGCTTGCAGCGCCGAGACGCCCCCGGGTCGCGCGGCGCGGCCCACGCCGGCCGGGCGGGCCAGCGCGGCCAGCGCAAACTGCCGCAGCGACTCGGCCCAGTGCACGCCGAGGCTCGCGCCGCGCGCCGCGTCGTCGCGCGGTGCGAGCGCCCGCAGCACACGGCCAGTCAGCGGCGCGCCGTGCCGCGCCAGCCACTGTTCGGCCTGCCCGTCCCGCAGCACCAGCCCACGCAGCCGGGCCCGCAGCACGTCGGGTTCGCGTCGATACAGATCCTGCAGCAGCACCTCCAGCGCCGCGCCGTCCAGTGGCACGCTACCGTCCAGTGCGGTGCCAAGCCGTTCCAGCGCGGCATCCAGCGGTCGCCGCGCGTGCTCGGGCGCGCCCCCCGGCATGCCTGGGGCGAGGCGCGCAGGCACCGGGGCCAGCATCGCGCCGGGAGCCACGGTGTCGATGACGCCAGCAAACAGCAGGGGGGCGAGCGCGGCATCGTTGGCGCGGCCCGGTGGTTGCCGGCGTGCGGGCCGCCACGCGCCCAGTCCGCCCTGCCCCAGTTGCCGCGCCAGCGCGGCGCCAAGCTCGCGCCGCAAGCGCTGGATGCCATCTGCGCCAAGGTGCCCGGCGTGCCGGTCCCACAGCGTGCGGAACGCCGCCACCCGCCACGCCTGCTGCAGCTGCTGCACCTGATAGGCGCTGAGGCGACCGCGCGCCTGGAGCGGCGCGAGGATCTGCGCGTCCAGCATGTCGAGGCTCTCGGCCAGTTCCCGATGGCGAATCGCCACCAGCGCCTGCAACCCCTGGTACGGCGTGATCTGGCTCAGGCGCGCGAGCACGTAATCCGCGGGGCGCAGCGCGCGCAGCAACGACCACAGGCGCGGCCCCGTGCGCCGTGCCAACGTGGCCAGCCACGCCGACAACCCACGCCCCGCCATCGCACTGCGAGACCACCGCAGGTGTCCGTGGCGCAGATAGAAGAGGAAGTGCTCCAGCCGCTGGTGGTCCGCCGGCCTTGGCGCCATGCCGGCCAGCGCGGCGGCGTCCGCACGCATGCCCCCTCCGCGCTGGCGGTGACGCGCGCTATGCAGTGTGTTGTGCAGCGCGTCGGCCAGCTGGCGCTCGAGAATGGCTGACCACTGGCCGAAGCTGCCATCCGCTGGCATCGGGCCGGTGTCGATCTCGAGCCGCTCAATTTGCCACACCTCGCCCGGCACGGAGAGGCGCGAAAACACACGGGCAATCGTCGCCCGCCCGGGCCCGTTCAGGAACGCGCTGAGGCGGGCCTGATGGGCGCGCGCTGCCTCGCGGTCGTCGGAGCCCAGCGCGTGCCAGGTCAGCGTCTCGATCGCATGCGCCTGCCTCATGGCTGGTCTCCCGCCAGGGCGGCCAGCCGCCGCCGCAGCCGCGCGGCGCAGACGTCGAGCTGCGCCACGGCGGCGCTGTCGCGGGCGTGGGCCATGCGGGCGTCCAGCCATGCCGCGAACTCCCGCTCGAAGGCGGCCAGCGCGGTGGTGTCGAGCCAATGGACGTCCGGCTTGACATGCGCCGGACAGCCAAGCCCGATGGTCTCCGTTGCGAGATCGCGAAAGCTCCGGTCCGCGCCGCGTGCGGTCCATCCCGGCAGCACCACGCTGATCCGGTGGGCGTAGAAGGTCTCGGGCACGTCCGGCTTGCCGCCATCCTGCCCCAGCGGGCGCAGCAGGATGTGTTCGACCAGATGAAGACCTTCTGCCTCGCGCTGCACGCGGCAGGCCAGCTCATGCAGGTAGAGCGCGGGTGCCAGCACGCCGCCGGGTCCGTCGCGCACTGGCAGCGGCCACCAATGGCCCGCTTCGTCCGGCCCCAACCACAGTTCCGGCCCCGATGCCCCTTCCACGCGGTGATAGCGCCCGGCATGAACCGCGCAGCGGAACAGTGCTGCCGGCAGCGCCTGCGGCGCCAGTTGCGGGAAGTGAAAAGCCAGCCGTTCGTGCACCTGGCGCTCGGCCAGGTCTTCCTCGTAATGCGCGACAAGCCGCGCGCGTGCCGGCGGGTACATCACCAGCAGCTCGGGGTGGTCGGGCGCGCCCGCCTGGGGTGTCGGGCGGGTGGCGGGGGCGATGGGCGGCTGGGCAACGTGCGGCGGGCGTTCGTCGAGGGCCAGCCCGTGGCGCGCCAGCACGCCCGCGAGGCGCCGGCTGTGCGTCTCGGCGAAGCCGAGCAGCAGCCCCACGCGCTCCTGCAGCGGCGCGGTATTGCCCCGCCGCCCCAGTGAGGGGCGGCTGTAGTCGAAGCCGCCGGCGCGGTCCCGCGTATGGCGCACGATCCGCTGAACGAAGCGCCGCTTGCAAGTCAGCAGATGGGCCTGCCAGGCGGCGCTATCGTAGTACACGCCGAATCGCTGGATGCTGTGCTGGTCGCACGATTCGCCGTGCAGCGCCAGCATCAGGTCCAGCACGCGACTGCGTCGCTCGGGTGCGTCGTCTTCCTGGCCGAGCGCCGCCTGCACGGCCGCCGGCGTGTCGGCCGGCACCCCGGCCAGGCCGGGGATGTGCGTGGCGTCCAGCGGCGTCCACCAGTAGCTGTCGGCCGACGCGCGTGCCACGCTGAACAGTGCCCGCAGGTGCTGGGTCTGCGCGCTGCCGTGCGCCAGCCATTGTTCGAGCAGGGCAAGATAGGCGCCGAACTGGGCCTGCCGTGCCGGGTCGGCCTTCGGCGCGAGGTGAGCCTCCCGATAGAGCGGTGGCAAGTGGTGCCAGCTCGACAGGTAGGGGGCATCGGGCAGGTAGTGTCCGGTGGGCCGCCGCAGCAACTGGCCTGCATACGGCGCCGTACGTGGCGCTGTCAGGGCGACGCGCGCCGCCTGCCGTGCATCGGCCAGCCGTACCAGCAGGGCATGGGTATCCAGATGGAGCCGGCTGCCGCGCCGGCTGACTTCCCAGCGTGCCAGCGCATCGGCATCTTCCGGCCAGCGCAATTGCAGCGCCCAGTCCGGGCCCTGCCACGGCAGGCTGTCGCCGGCCTCGTCATGGGTAACGTCCGTGGCCGGGGCGTCGAGTGGCACGAGCCGTAGCGTGCTGATGTCAGCCACGCCGTCGATCTCGCGGAGTGCGCGTGCGAGGTCGCTGAAGTAAAGCCGGTTGGCCGGATCGCGCCGAAGGTCTTCCGTGGCCATCCAGCCGCACTGCACGGCGGGGCCGTCGAACAGTTCGTCGGTGGGCAGCACGCGGCCCTGGGCGTCGCGCTGGGCGAGGCGGGCCTGCACTGGCTGGCGCGGCGGCGCGGCACCGACGATGTCGGCACAGCGGCGCACCAGTTCGACGAGGATGTCGCCAAGCTCGCGCGGGCCTTCCACGCTGAGGCGGATCTCCAGCGCGCACCAGCGCGGGCGCAGGATGCCGGGTGCGCCATCGAGATCCTCGGCCAGGTTGCGCTGGGCCAGGTAGGCGCGCACGGTGTCGCGCGCGGCGGCCTCGCCGTCGCCATCAGCCACGCGCAGCGCCATCTGCCATCGCCCGTCCGCTGCGGGCATGCGCAGGCGCAACTGGCGTACCGCCGGCACGCGGTCCAGCAGGTAGCGCAGCCAGTCGGCTTCGGTGGTCGGCCGGCACGGCAACGCTTCCTCCGCGCCGTGGAGCGCGTGGCGGCGGTAATGGATGCGGCCATCGGGCGCGGTCAGCAGGTCGGCCACGTCGGCGTCCGCGGCGAATACGCCTTCGGTCATCGCGTAGCACAGCGACTCGAGTAGCGTGACGCCGGGGTCGTGGAGGTTGTAGTCGGTCCAGAGCTGGCCGCTGGCCGCCTGCGAGAGCGCAATGCCCCGCGCGCGCAGGTCGGGATAGCTGAACGGCGCGTCGCCGTACAGCCGTGCGATGGCGGCCGTACCGAGCGCGTCGGCATCCACTGCGCCAGGTGGCAACACGGTGCCGCGTGGCGGCGGATCGGTGGAAGCGCCCGGACCCGACATCGGCCCGGTCATGGGTGCGGGGTTGGTTCGGCTCACGGCTGGCCTCCGCTCATGTGCGGATCGAACCAGAGCTGGGTCAGCTGCGCCTGGATCTGCACGTCCGGCCCGAAATCGCAGCCGGTGCGGATCTGCAACCGGTACGTGGCATTGCGCCCGCTGGTGCCGGTCCAGCGCAATTCGAGCTTGTCGCAGCGGCGGCTGTAGTAGCCGTGCGTGCAGCGGATGCCGCGCTTGCGGTTCAGGAAGTCGAACAGTCCGAGCGTGGGGTTGTAGGTGTTGACGGCGATGGCGTGGAGCATCCCGAAGCGGCCCTTGCCGCGCAGCCCCGCGCCGGCCATGACCTCGAACGCCTGACAGCCCTCCAGGTCGTCGGTCAGGTCTTGCCACGTGCCGTCGGCGCGCAGCGGGGTCGCATGCGTGCGCCCGAACGCGCCCTGGCGCCCCCGGCTACGCACCGCTCCGGCCACGTCCAGCGTGGCCGCAGGCTGCTCCGTGCCGATGCCGATACGCCGCGCCTGGTCCAGGCACAGCAGCGCCGGCCCCACCTCGCCCTCCTCCTTGCCCTCCCCTTCACCGGCACCGGCCGCGCGGCCCTGCACCAGCAGCGCGTCGCGCTCACCGCCGAAGCCGATGCGCCAAGCGGGCCGCTCGGGGTCCTGGTCGCGGAAGAAGCTGATCAACGCATCGTGACCAACCGGCGAATAGACCTCGAAACCATGTTCCACCGTCTTGCGGAAGCCCTCGTCGCTCATGTTGAGCATCGAGTCGATCAGATCGGCGAAATGGTCCTCGTCAGGCAGCGCGCCTTCGCGGAAATAGCGTTTGAGGGATTCTCGGTTCCTACTGGTCATCTCGCTCCTGCGCGGAAGACGTCGGCAGCGAACGGCCCACGATGAAGGTATTGCCCACCTCGAGCCGGGCGATGCCGGTGCGCTGCGGCACCAGCGGGCCGACCTCGTCGCGCAACTCGATCAGGTGACGCCGCGTGGGCAGCAGCAGGCTCCACGGCTGCGCCGGGCGCAGCGTGCGCGCCTCGCCGTGGGTCACGTGCGTGGCGGTGTCGCGCAGCGCGTTGAACTGGCTGTCGTTGCGCACGATATGGAGCATCGACACACGGCCCACGGCGGCCACGCCGGGCTGGCCGCGCAGGAACGCTTCCACGGCCTCCGCGCGCACGCTCCAGTCGAACTCCGCGCCGAGCCCATCCGCATGCCACGGCGACAGGTATTCGACGATCGCCCGGTTCAATTGGCGCACCGCCGCGCCGGGGTGGGCGTCGGCGCGCAGCTGCACGATGCAGCGCAGCTGCGCGCGCTCGTAGGCAGCGTTGCGCACCCGCACGGCCGCGCCGGGCGGCGCACACGACTGAAGGTGGCGCTGCATGGCGTCGAGCACGGCGGCGTCGAAGCGCGGGGCTTCGGTGCTGCGGAACAGGTCGCCCGAATGCGGATGCGGCACCACCACAACCAGCACCTGCCCGGGATGGTTGGCAAGGTGGCGGTGGCGCGTACTGCGGTTGGCCGCCGTGTCGTCGTCGATCGTTACCTCGTGGTGGGGGAAGCACTTGGCCTTCCACACCGCCGGGAAGGCATCGAGCACCAGCCGCTCGTAGTCCCAACGCGTGACCGCGCGCGCCTTGTGGCGCAACCGCTCGGCACCGCGCTGGCGCACCGCCTCAGGGCGATCGGCGGCGCGCCAGCCCTCGGACGGGCCGACCTGCACCACCGCGCCGAGACCCGGCACGCTGCGCTCGGGGCGGTCGATGCTGCCCGGCGGCAAGGCTACCTGCACCGCGTCCGGGGCGATGCCGGCATCGGCCGGGGCACAGCGCGTGGCGTGCACGGCGTGGGCGTGCACGCCATGGAGACCCGCCAGCCGCAGGAAGCCCCAATCGGCACTGAGCCGCAGCCAGTACGCCTGGCCGGCGGGACGCGACACAGCCAGGCAGTCCGCCGCCATGCCGGCCGGCAGGTTGAGCCGGACGATGCCCGGGCGCAGCATGCCCTGCGTGCCGTCGCTGACCAGCGCGTGCGCCGGCAGCGGCTGCCAGCCACCGTCCCGCCACGCCGCCCAATGCAAGGCTGGCTCGGCATCGGCCCAGCGCCCGGCCGCTGCCTCCCTGCGCAGGTGGAAGAACAGGCTCAGCGCCCCCTGTGGATTGCCGCCGGACAGGCCGATGTAGAGATTGCCGTCATGGGGGAAGCGCGGCAGCAGCGCGGGCGGCTGGCCGCCAGCTCGCGCCATCGGCGAAACGCCGAACGGATGCAGGTGATAGGCCGCCTGCACCAGCCCATCGACATGGCCGCCGTTCGGCTCCCCGACGAGGTCGATGTCCTGGCTGGCCTGGTAGCGCAGGGACAGGCTCTCCAGCACCGGCGTGTAGGGTTCGCGCGGGAGCGGACCGGCGCGCTTGCGCCGCGCATTGCGGGTGAGCGCTGCGCCGAGGAGCGCCGGATAGGCCGCGTGGCCGAACGCGCCGGCGGGCTGGCTCAGATCGAATCGGAAGAAACCGGCGCGCGTGCCGAGGCCATACTGGAACGGCTGGCCCGGGGCGACTGGTGCGGCCGCGCGCTGGAACCGGCGCAGCACCGTGCTCGGGAACACCAGCCGGTGGCCGGGCACCAGGCGCTCGCCGCGGCCATCGCCGTCGTGCGTGCTGAACAGCGACAGCACCGCAGCATCCGCACCGCGCCATTGCCCATCGGTCAGCACCTGCGCGCCGACACCGAAGTCACTGGCCGACCAGTCGCCGGGATAGCCTGCGTAATGCTCGGGAAAGCCGCCCGGCGCGGTGGGCAGGCCCGACCATTTCAGGTCGACCTGCAGCGCCTGTAGCGGCTTGCAGGCCAACTCGGCGCTGCCCAGGACCAGATGGCTGCCGACGGCTGGCGTCGGGCCGAACGGCAGGAACGGTTTGGAGGGGTCGAGGCGCCCGAGCTGGTTGTAAAGCACCACGTCGCGCATGTCCTGCACGCTCACGCTGAGGCGCATATCGTGGACCGCGTACTGCGCCAGCAGGCCGTGCGCAAAGAGCCGGCTCTGCGTGCGCAGCATGCACTGCAGCACGGCTTGCGCCGGCCACGGCGCGCCATGGCTGGCGGGCTGGCACGGCACCACCGGGGGCTGCTCGGGGCCGAGCCGCAGCGTCAGTTCGATGGCCCCGCCGGCATGGTCGCCGCTGCCGGGCCGCCGGCGTGTGAAGACCGTGTCGATGCGCAGCCAACCCGTGGGCACGCTCAACTGGACGTGCCAGACATCGGCGAACACCCGCTCGAAGATCAGCGCGCGGTCCGGCAGCGCGCCGGCCTGCGCGGCGTCGCGCGGTGGGTGGATCAGGATCAGCGGATCGTCGATCTCCACGCGGCGCCCCGCGCGTGACGGATCGAGCCTGGCGGCGTGCGCGCGCAGTGCGGTGAGATCGGCGGCGCGCAGGTCTTCCTCGCCTGCCACGAGCCAGGCCGCGAACAGCCGTCCCAGCCGTTCCGCGAACCGCTCGGCGTCGGCGCAGGCCAGGCAGGCCGCGAGCAGGTAGGCCAGTTGCACGTCGGACCCGAAATCCGGCGAGCGCGCCCAGGCTTCCTGGGCCAGCGTGGCGGGTTCGGACGATTCAGCGGGCGCGGGCGCCGGCGTTGCGCGTGGACGTGGGCGTGGCGGAAACTGCTGGCGCTCCCGCGCCGCGTAGCGCTGGAACAGATCGGCGAGCCAGTCGACGGTGCGCGCCGCGTGCGCGGTGCGCAATGCGCGTTGTAGCGCCGGATCGTCGCTGGCCGGATGCGACAGCTGCAGCCGGACGCGGATCTCGCGCTGGCCCTCGCGCAGCCGCAGCAGCGGGGAGGCAATGGCGAAGCCGAGCCGCGCGTCGTGCGCCTGCGCGGCCGAGTCGCGCACGGCGCCCCCCAGCAGCGGCCACCACGGCGCACGTTCGGCATACGCGGCTTCGGGCGGCAGGAGCGGCAGCGTTTCGACCTGGATGCGCGTGGGATAGTCGAATTCCCGCTCAGGCGAAATGCTCGGGTCGCGCGCCACACGCAGGCTGCACAGTATGGCGACCGCGGTATCGGTCACCGTCAGCGCGGTATCGGCGGCGAAAGCGAGCGCGCGGCCCTGCGCGTCCTTGCCGCCCAGGAAGCGCGTACCGGCGTCGATATCGACCGGCCCGGCATAACGCGGCGCACGGCCCAGCAGCAGGTGCACCGATTCGGGCACCGCCGGGCGCGGGGACAGGCGCAGCACGTCGCGGTAGTAGAAATCGATCAGCCGGTCCGGAAAGCGGTTCAGCGGCGCGCGGCTGTACTGGAACAGCTGGAGCGCCGTCAAAAGCAGGCCCATTGCGGGCTCGTGCCGGCCGGTGGCAAGGCTGGGCCCGAGCCGCGCGCGTGCCAGCGGCTGCAGCCGCGCGATGGCCAACCGCATGGCCAGCCAGCCACGGCGCAGCCACTGCCGCCGCGCGGCGGCATCGTCTTCGGGCAACGTGCCGGCCAGGGGGGCGTCGGCGTGGGCGCCATGCCCGGCCGGCATCGCCCAGGCCGGGTGCAGCGTGCCGCCGCCGTGGCCGAAGGCGTCGATGCCGGTGCGCAGCACGCTCGCCAGTCCCTGAGAGATCTGTGCGTAGAGCGCCTCGCGTAGCGCATCGCCCATGCCGTTTCCGTCGGCCACGGGCGGCTGGTCCCCCACGCCGTGAGCGATCACGCCCTGCCCGCCGAGCCACCAGCACCAGCCGTCGTAGGCGCGCACCAGCTGCCAGATGCGCGCCCACAGCGCGCCCTCGCCTTCGCTGTCCAGCGCGGCCAGGAAATCCCGTTCCAGACGCTCAAGCGGGAACGATGCCAGCTCGGCCAGCAGGATGGATTCGTCCTGGCGCAGCACGGTATCCCAGTTGGCGTCGCCGCCCGCCCCGAAGCGCAACCCGCGCGCCTGCGCCAGGGTGAGACGCAGGCGGTCCGCCAGACCGAACTCGTCCGGCAGCAGGTGGTGCGATGCGAGCGCATCGGCCAGGCGGTCCTCCTGACGCGTACCGTTTGACATACCGCGCCGCCTCAGTACATCCGGACCGGCTCGGTGGCCTGGTCGAGATAGAGCGGATAGACGAGGTTGTGCCGCGTGTTCGTGGTGCGGACGATGTAGCACACCTGCAGGTCCACGCGGCCTTCCAGCGGCAGCACGTCGGCGTCGATCCGCTCGAGCAGGATGCGCGGCTCGAAGAACAGGATCGCCCGGCGGATCAGTTCCTTGAGTTCGGTCAGCGTGCTCTCGTTGAGGGTGTCGAAGACCGCGCGGCGTACGCTGCAGCCGTAGGCCGGCAGCATCACGCGCTCGCCCGGATAGGTGCCGAGCAGGATGCGCAGGCTTTCCTCGATATCCTCCGCGCCGGCCACCATGCCGACCTGGCCGTTGCGCGGGTCGAAGCGCAGCGGGAACTGCCAGCCCCGGCCCAGGAACGGACTCGTCTCGTTCATCGTCAGCCTCCGATGATGACCGTGGGCAGGCCCATCACCACCGTGCCGCCGTGGGCCGTGGTGTCGCCCACGCGTGCCGCCGGGCGGCCGCCGATGATGACTGTGGCCGAGCCTTGCACGATGACGTCGGGCGGGCCCACGCAGACCGCGTTGTCGCCAACCACGGCGGCCGGCAGCTTGCCGATCAGCACTGTCGGCACGCCGGGGCCGATCACCGGCCCGCCCACGTGGGGAATGGGCGGGAGGCCCGGGGTCTGCATCGGACAGGCGTGCATGTCGGTCAAGCGGGCGGCGGGAGGCATGGCGGCAGGCAGTGGGCTCGGTTCGGTTCGATTCGATTCGGTTCAGTAAGGTGCGGGGCGGCCGGTGGGGCTCAGTTGATCATCACCATGGCCCCCTGCACCGTGGTCTGGCCGGCGGCGGACAGCTCGGCCGTGGCGCCGCCCTTGCCAGTGAAGCCGACCTGGGCCTCGCATTGCACATTGAGCCCTGCGGCCTTGACGTCGGCCTGTGCCGTCAGTTCGATCGACACATTCGCGCTCATGCGGATGCTGCCCTGGGCGGTGAGCGTGATGTCGTAGGGACTGTCGCAGGCAATGCCGGCCTCCGAGAGCTTCACGCTGTTGTTGTGCTGGTCCTGCAGCAGGATCGACTGCGCGGTGTCATCGAACACGACCTTGTTCTTGCCCGGCGTGGTAATGGTCACGGTCTTGTTCTTCTCGTCGAACGCAATCACGTGGCGCGCGCGGGTCACGATGGCCTTGGTGTCGTTGGCGGCCTCGATGGCATACGGCGGCACATGGTTGGCGCTGTAGACCGCGCCGATCACCACCGGGTGGCACGGGTCGTCGTTGAGAAAGCCGACGATGACCTCGTCGCCGACCTCGGGCAGGAAGAAGGCACCGAAGCCGTTCGACGCATAGCCCTGGATCAGCCGGGCCCAGACGCCCTGTGTCTGCGCCTGCGTGACCGGCAGCGAGATCTGGATGCGCTGCGCGTTGAGCGGGTCGCCGTCCAGCTTGAGCACCACCCCGATCTGCAGGCCGCCGATGCCGGGCAGCAGCCCCGACGCAGGCGGCGCCACCACGTCGTGCTGGAGGGGGTGCCAGGCCGGATCGAGGCCGAACTCGACATCGGTGTGCCAGAATCCGCCCACCAGCGCATGCTCCACTGCGGTGACGTAGACCGCACCCGAGAAGCGCTGGCCCACCCCGCTGACCTGCACCAGCACACCTGGCCGGGCCAGGGCCGTGCCCATGCAGCGAAGATGGCCACGAATGCGCGCCAGCTCGGCACGGGTCTGCACGCCCTTGGCCCAGCTCGTCAGCATCTGTGGCGACTGCGTCGTGGCCGTGCGCAGCGGCATGACGGACAGGCCGATGACATCGGCCAGCGTGGCGCTGTCGAGATTGCCCTGCGCGTTGAACGGCGCCGGCGCAGCCGCGTCGCCCTGGACGATGGCCTGCGCAGCCGGGTCCCAGGCGGTGGCTTGCACCGACTGGTACTGCAGCCGGGCGTCGATGTCGGCATCGAACTCGTACAGGTCGAGCCCCCACGTCACGCCGAACGCGACGGCGCCGCCGGCCTGCGGCGTCTGGACGTTGACCGTACCGTCCTCCACGTCGACGAGCATGCCGTTGAACTCGGCGCGCGCCAGCAGGAAGTCCCAGTCCGAACTGTGGAACTGAACCATCTCGCCATAGCTGCCCACGGTGGTGTCGACCTTGGCCGTCAGCCCGTGTGCGCCAATCAGCGTGGACAGGACGTCACTGTCGGTGCTGTCGATGAAATTGGCATTGTTGCGGCCAACGGTCATCTTTACCGCGGCGTCGCGGCATTCGATCACGAGCCGCGAATCGTTCTGGCCCTCGATGCGTACGCCGTGGCGGATCACCACGCCACTGAAGATCTGCGCCTCGTCGTTGCCGAAACCGGCGCTGATGGTCACCACGCTGCCGGGCGCGAAATCTGCGGAGTCGCCGCAGGCGAAGGTGCCGGTGGGCATATCGCCGTCGCGGATCACGATCTCGGCCCATGGGATGCGGTTGAACGCGCGGCGCACGGTCACCGAGACCACGGCGAGATCCGGCTGCGCTGTGCCGTTGGCGCTCACGGTGAGGCGCAGCACGCCATCGGTGTCGATCGACGGATAGGTTGGCATGCGCTACTCCAGCGGCGGAAAATGTAGCGCCATGCCCGGCGTCAGCGCACGGAACTGCCGCAGGCCATTGAAGCGTGCCACGGCCATGTAATAGCGGCTGTCGCCGTAGATGCGCTCGCACAGCAGCGGCAGCGTGTCGCCATCGCGCACCTGCACCAGGTGGCTCAGGTCCGGCGAACTGGCGTCCGCCTCGAGCTTGGCCTGCTTGCTGCTGGTATACGAGTCGAAGGCGAGCGAGGCCGTCGCGCGCAGCGGCACGCCGCTGGGCCGGAACATGGTGTAGTCGGTGCTGAAGCTGGTCAACCGGCCCGTGAAGATAAGCTGGCCCCAGAGGATCTGGACGATGCTGGGCTGATGCTGCACGCCCTTGTACTCGTAGATCACGACGCTCAGCGCCTTGAGCTGGTCCTCCACCTCGGCCGGCACGGCACTGTTGGCCGGGCGCGGCACCACGCCGGTGCCGTCGAAGATCACCGCGAACGAAAGCTTGCCAGGTTGCATATGGCTGAACGGCCGGCCCGAGCCCGTGTCGCCCATCGGCTTCTCCTTGCTGAAGCACGTGTTGCGCTCGTGGCGCAGCTGCGACGGGTTGATCAGCAGCGAGACGGACTTGCCCGCGCCGGCCTGGGGCGACACCACGCCGCCCTTGTCCTCGCAGGCCGTGATCTTGAGTGGCGTCAATTCGGCCGACTGCAATGGCATCTAGCGCTCCCTCAGCCGGGCCAGCTGCGCCCGCAGCATGCGCAGTTGCGCGCGCTGCTCGCGGTGGCGCGTGCTGGCGGCCTCGTCCTCGTCGCAGCACTGCGCGGGATCGGGCTCGGCCTCGGCACGGGCCGGTGCCGCACCCCGCTGGCCGTTGCCGAGTTCGGAGCGGATTACCATCTGGCGGACTTCGATCGTCATGGGCTCAGAGCTCCCGCGTGCAGTTCAGGTAGGCCAGCTCGATGGTCTCGATGGCGAGGTTGTTCTTGGTGGACTGGAACTCGTCCACGCCCCAGCGGACCGGGTACGCCGCATGGAAGGTCCAGCCGCGTACCTTGTTGCCCACCTCGTCCAGCAGGTAGACGCTCACGTCCATCGGTGTCACGGCCTGCACGAAGCCGCCGCCAAGGACCGACTTGCACCAGCGCATGAGCGGCGAACGCATGTCCGCCACGCCACGCTTCAGCACCAGCTTGTCCTGGCGGATGCCCTTCGGCAGCTTGTAGACGAAGCGGTTTTCGCCGCCGCACTGCACGTCCTCCACCTCCATCGTCTGGTCCATGCCCGACACCTCCTGGAAGGAGCAGTCAACGCCGGTGGCGATGTTGGTGAAGCCAACCGAGAAGGCGAACGAAACCGGCGTGAAGTCGGTGCCGAAGCGCGCCGATTTCTGCATGGAAGATCCCGCGTCAGCTGTTGGCGATGGTCAGGCCCTCGTGGGCGATCTCGATGGTTTCCACGGCCACCTCGTTGCCCTGTGCCTTCAGGTCGGTACCCGTAATCTTCGCCGGCCAGGCGTTGTTCAGCGTCCAGACCATGGTCGGATTGCCGGTCTCGTCCAGCAGGCTGATGATCACCGGCACGCGCTTGATGGTGTTCATCTTGATCTGGTTGAACCAGTCCCAGAACTTGTTATCGGCCTTGAAAACGCCCTTCTTCATCGTGACGTTGCCGAACTTCTTGAGCCCGGGCATCTTGACCGTGGAAAACACCGGGCTGTCGCCCGAACGGTATTCGATCTGCTGGGCCTCGACGTCGAGCCCCGAGACCTCCTCGAAAGACATGACCGTGGAGTCCCACTTCACCTGGAAGTGGAACTTCGGAATGGGCCACACGTTCTTCGACTGTGCCGAGCCGTCGTCTGCCATGACACTTCTCCCTTGCTATCTGTGATTTGTCTTTGGACCCTGCCCGCGACCCGGCGTCAGGACTTCTGCATTTGTTGCTGGAACGTGATCTCGATGAACTCCGCCGGCCGCACCATCGCCACCAGCACGGTCACGCGCAGGATGCCCTCGAGGATGTCGTCGGGCGTCATGGTCTCGCCCAGCCCGACGTGCACGCTGAACGCGTCCTCCGGCACCGCGCCGGCCAGACCGCCGCGCTTCCAGATGCTGGTCAGGAAGTTCTGGATCATGCTCTTGATGGTGACCCAGGTATTGGCCACGTTGGGCTCGAAAACGAGCGCCTTGGCCGCCAGCCGGCACGATTCCTCAAGCATGATCATCGTGCGGCGCACGTTCACATAGCGCCAGTCGAGGCTGTTGCCGTCTAGCGTGCGCGCGCCCCAGACCAGCACCCCCTCGCCGATGAAACTGCGGATGGCGTTGATCGACTTGCCCTGCGTGGTGACGTTCAGCTCTTCCTGGTCTACCGCGGAGATCGACACCGACGGCGACACCACGCCGGCCAGGCTGACGTTGGCGGGCGCCTTCCAGACGCCGCGCGTGTTGTCGACCATCGTGTAGATGCCGGCCATCGCCGCGCTCGGGGGCAGCAGGTTTAACTGGTACTTGACTTCGTTGAGGATGGTGTTGAACAGGCTGCTGACCGAAGTCAGCGTCTTGTTCAGCAACGCCTTGCTGGTCAGGATGGCGTCGTCCGTCAGCGGCGGCGTGGCGGCGCTCCAGTCCTTGCCGATGTCGGCGACGGCGCCGGCCAGTTCCCGCGTCTTGGGCGGTGCGTCGTCGGGCAAGGTGTCCGGCAGGCCCAGGTCGGTGCGCAGCAACTGCATCAGCACGTCCGGGTTGGCGATGTTCTCGTAGCTGATGTCCTTGTCGCCGATGACCGTGGTGTTCAGCCACGGGTAGTAGGCGGCGGCGAAATCCAGGAAATTGATCCCCAGCGCGTTGCGGAATGCGGCTACGGGATCGCCGGCGGGGTCGCTGCGCGGCTTGTCGCCGCCCCAGATGTCGAGGATTGCCACGCGGCTGCGCATCTTGTCGCCGCAGTGGGCCAGCACGGCCTGCTGCAGGTCGATGCATTCGGCGGCCTTGAAACGCACGGCCTCCGGAATCACGACCATGGTCGGCTCCTGCTCCTTGAGCAGTTCGTCGATGCCAGCCTTGAATTTGTCGAGGTCGAGGTCCTGCGTATAGTCGCCCACGGAGACGATGTAGCACGGGCCACCGCCGTTCTGGAAGAAATGGCGCAGCGCGCGATAGAGCATGTAGCCGCCGCCGTCCTTGCCTTCCGGCATCTCGAGCACGTAATCCTTGCCGGCCACGCGGAACGCGGCAATCGCCGAGGCATCGGTCTTTTCGGCGATCGTGAAACGCGGAAACGGCGAGAAGCCGAAGTACTGGTGATATTCGGCCATGGAGCTGATGCGCCACGGCTTCATGCTGAGCGGCTTGTTGCGGTTATCGGCAATCTGCGTATGGCCGATGAACGCCGGAACGGCCGTTGCCACCTCCACCACCGAATTCGGGAAGGCGTTCTTCTCCACGATATAGACGCCAGGCGTCTTCATTGCACCCATTGCACACTCTCCCGGTGAAAACGGTTAGCGGTTGACAAAGATCTCTGATACATCGCACAGCGCGCCGTCGATGACTTCCCGGCGCAACGCCACAGGGGCTGCCATCGGCAGGCGCGGCACCAGCACGCGGGCGCCCGCACCCGATGCGCGGCGCAGCTGGAAACGGTGGCGCGGGCGCTCCGCCAGCGGCAGCGGCGCGGCCGAGCGGATGGCAGTCACGGTGGCGCCGTCCGGCAGCGTCTCGGGCACCGGCTCGGCAAAGCTGACCGCGCCGGCAAGATCCGCGCAATGCAGCGTATCCAGCGTGCCCCAGTCGCCGATCAGCAGGTATTTCCAGAACGTATGGCGCACCGGCACGTCGATAACATGGTCGGGTGGCGCGGCGGCGAGCCAGTCGGCCAGCGTCGGGCAATCGCGCGAGGCCAGCGGAAAATTCACGCGCAGGGCACCGGTCGTCGGGCTTTCCGCAAAGACAGGGGCACGCACGTCGGTGTAGTAGGCCCAGAGCGGATCGGCGGAGCGGGCCGTGAACGACAGGCCGGCTTCAGGCCATTCGTCGCGCGCGCGCCAGAAGGTGTCGAGCTGGCTGGCTTCCGCCATGATCACGAAGCGGCGCGGCTCGCCGCGCAGCAGCAGGCCAAAACGGGACATCAGCGCTGCCGTGGGCGGCTCCGGCGCGAGGTGCAAGGCGCCCGGCCATCCCGCGGAGAAGTACGGATGTCGGATGGACAGCGCGGTGACCGCGCGATAGCCGGACGTCATGGCCGAACACCCACCTCGGGGCGCCCCACCAGCGGGTCGCGACGCTGCGTCGCAGCGGGGTCCAGGCACACGAGCCGCACGCGATACAGCACCGAGGGCAGGTAGTGGCCGCCGTGGATGCTCCACAGACTATGCATCTCGCCCGTGCTCAGGTTTTCGATATTGAGCACGATGCGGTCGATTCGGGGGTCGAGGTCAGGGGTGTTCTGATGGTCGAACACCGGGGTGGCCTGGAAGAACGTGATGGCGTCGGCCAGGGCGCGCAGCGCCTCGGGGTAAGTCTGCCCACTGAACGTGGCCGCGCAGACCACCAGCAGGTTCAGGAACAGCGGCTCGGCGCCGGCCACGCGGCTGCCCTGCTCGGCCGTGACGGCGCCGCGCGCCCGATGCGCGGCAGTATCGCGCTCGATCCCGCCCAGGAACAGCACCAGCTTGTTGGCTACCGAAGGCACCGCGCCTCCCCCCAGCTCCTGCAGGTTGGACACAACGACCATGTCCTCCGCCAGCACCACGCGGCGGCGGAACATCTGATTCAACTGCAAGGCGAGATGGGCGAGCGCGGTATCAATCACACCCGCTCCCGACCGGCTATCACTGGCTTCACCACTGGGCTCCTTCAACCTGACATCTGCTTGACCGCGTGGATGTTGCGCGGCGCCACACCTGCCGGCCATCGGTAATTGTCTGAAGCCGGGTTCGGAAATCCCTAGGTAGTACTTTCGAGGGGTATCTCAGGTAGGCGCAGGGGACTGGCGGCCCCCGGCGCACGCGTGACACGCACAAAAAAAAACCGCTGCGCATTGGCAGCGGTCAGAACGCGAATTTAGGTCTTACCGATTTCTCGGTCGGCGGATATTGTCAGAGACGGCCTGCGCCTGACATTGCTCTGTGGGGGTAGGTGATTGTCTGACGGTGGGGGGGGCAGTCAAAACCGATTGGTTCGGGAATTGTCGTTACGAGCAGCTGCTTACAGACCTACGTGTTGACGCACGATTCCAGATTAAGGTCATATGCCTGCTAAAGCTCTCGGATCAAATTTCCAATGAGTCGGAGCAACTAGGGCGAAATGCATTACGTTGGCAGCCAAGCGCCTTGTACTCGACAGTTGGGCCCTATCCCCTACAAAAGGGGGGACTTTGAGTGCTCTAACGTAGGCACCGAATTGGGGCTGCTCGTTATACACTTGCGCAACCCACGCTAGTAACTATTTGTAACGTCGGCGGACAACCCAGACAAGATTCTGAGGCGACTGCTAAATGCGCCCCAAAAAGCGCACATTTGTTGTGGTGGGAAAAACAAATCAATAAGGGGACGGTCGAAATGAAGGGATTTCTCAAAGCATTTGCAGCAGTGGCAGCCGGATTTGCTGCCCAAAACGCACCGGCCATGCAAGTTCCTACTCATGATTCTACTGGGCAGACCTCGAATTCGCCGTCAGATTCGAAGCCGACGGAGCGAATCGCGGTGCGCACCCAAAGCGGTGATGCATTCAACTTCGTTCTGAAGCGCAATGCCGAAGAAGGCACGTTGATGGCCTACCACCATTCTCACGCCTCGCATGCTTCGCACGCATCTCACGCATCACATTACTCTGGTCGTTAATGGGCGGGCAGACTGATTTGTGGTATCGGCTCGATCTCGGAGCCATTTTTTTGAGCCTACGATGACACTACGTCTGGAACTGGACCCCGCCATCTATCGATTGGAGGCTGTTCAGAAGGCAGCCTATCGATTCATTGATCGCCTCACGATCCTGATATCCAAAAGTGGGGATAAGCTCGTCTGCGAAATCGACCCGGTGAAGGCAGGAAGCACCGCGCTGGACAACCTGGTGGCTAACTTCAAGCGAGAGTTGCTTGACCAGCAGTTGCGCCTGCAAATCAAAGAAGAGACGGAGCCTGCTCGGAATCTTATCCTCGCATACGCCTTTTCGCGCACCGGGCTCCAAGGATGAGCAAGTTTCAGCCCCTCGAGAGTTACCTCGATAGCTCCGGTAAATATCATCTCTTGCCGTTTCGATTTGAGCCGTTGAATGACGAAGAAATAGTTCTCACGAATGCAGTTGGTGAGTTCACCTTTTTGTCGCGCGCAAAGCTCCACGACCTGGTTGCCCGTCGACTCAAGCCCACTGACGACGACTATGTTGCATTACGGTCGCGGCACTTCATTAGGGAAGAGGGCGACGAAGCCAGCCTGGAACTTCTCGCACTCAAGACGCGCACGAAGTTCAACAAGCTCGCGAATTTTACGAACCTGCATCTGTTCGTCGTTTCGCTTCGTTGCGACCACAGCTGCCAGTACTGCCAAGTGTCACGTCAGTCGGAGGACAAAGGCGCCTTCGACATGACGCCCGAGAGCGCAGACAAGGCCCTGGAGCTTGTCTTCCGGTCGCCCAACCCGGCCATCAAAATTGAGTTCCAAGGTGGCGAGCCTCTGCTCAACTTTGACCTGATTCGATATGTAGTCGAAAAGGCCAAGCGACGTGGCATCGAGGAAGGCCGTGATCTGGAGTTCGTCATCACGACGACCCTGGCACTGGCCACCGACGAAATCCTGGAGTACTGCAGGGACCACCATATCTATCTGTCTTCCTCGCTGGATGGTCCGGAAGATTTGCACAATAAAAATCGCCCGCGCCCGGGACGAGATAGTCACGCGCGGTTTGTCGCAGGACTTCGACGAGCTAGGGATATCGTCGGATATGACTCTGTGTCGGCACTGATGACAACCTCACCCGCAAGCCTGGACAGGGTGCGCGAAATCATCGACGAGTACGTGAAGCACGGATTAAGCGGCATCTTCTTGCGACACCTCTCCCCCTATGGGTTCGCCCTGAAGACGAAGAGCTTCCAAGCCTACAACGCAGAACGCTGGCTGCAGTTCTACAAGGAAGGCTTGGACTACATCCTGGAACTCAACAAAGCCGGTCTGCCATTTACCGAGTATTACTCCAGCCTCATTCTGACGAAGATGTTGACGTCGGATGATCCTGGTTTCGTCGACTTGATGAACCCGGCAGGCGCAGGTATTGCTGCGGTGGTGTTCAACTACGACGGCGATGTGTATGCGTCGGACGAGAGCCGGATGCTTCGAGAAATGGGCGACACAACGTTCCGGCTTGGCAACGTCCACGAGAACACCTACGAGGAGATCTTTACGAACGACGCTTTACTCAATGCGCTCGAGGATTCTTTCACGGGTTCGGCGCCGATGTGTAGTGACTGTGCCTTCGAGCCGTGGTGCGGAGCTGAGCCGGTGTTCCATCATGCGATGTACGGCGATGTGCTAGGACGAAAGCCCGAATCAGAGTTTTGCAAACGTATGATGGGTGTGACCAAACACTTGCTAGACATCATGCGCAGAGACGCCGAAGCAAAGGAAATTTTCATGCGGTGGGTGAACCGATGCTAACTCTCTCAGGCCGCGTCATCTGGGCAGAAAAGAATACCGCTCAGCGCCAGATATTAAGTCTGAGCACAAATCGCACGCTCGCCGCGCCGCTACGCGGAAGCAAGGCATTCCTGGTCAAGGGCTCCGGACCTGTGCCGCCGGGATTTGCGCACTATCTGGCGTTCAATAGCCGACCTGCAGATCTCGGGGATGAAACACCGTGCACGCTGTTAGGTGACGAGTTTTCCTATCTGGAGGATGGCGATGTCATCGCTCTAAGCGGCGATGGCCGTGTTCGGTCGTTGTATCGTACGAGTTCCAATCACAACAGCCTTTTGCTTACGGAGCAGTGCAACAACTATTGCTTGATGTGCTCCCAGCCTCCAAAGCGCCTAGATGACAGCTGGCTATTGGACGAGGCGAAGGAGACCGTTCGCCTCATCCCCAGAGAGGCTCGCAATCTCGGTATCACCGGAGGTGAGCCGACTTTGTATGGCGACGGGTTCATTGGCTTGCTTCGCCATATCAAGAACTGGCTGCCACAAACCTCGCTGCATATCCTTTCCAACGGCCGGACTTTTGCTGACCCGCAGTTCGCTGCGAAGTACGCTGCTATAGGCCATCCTGACATGATGGTTGGCATTCCCGTCTATTCGGCAGATCCGTCACGGCATGACTACGTCGTCCAGGCCAAGGGAGCATTCGACGAAACCATCCGCGGCATCCTCAATCTCAAGCGCCTGAACCAGAAGGTCGAGATTCGAGTGGTGCTCCACAAGCAAACCTGCGAGGGCTTGCCGGAGTTGGCTGAGTATATTGCGCGCAATCTACTGTTCGTGGACCACGTCGCTCTCATGGCTCTCGAGATGACGGGCTTCACACGCGCGAACTTGGATGCACTCTGGATCGACCCTATCGAGTACAAATCGGAATTGAGCAAGGCTGTGAGAATCTTGAGGAGCTATGGCCTCAAGACATCTGTATACAACCATCCGCTGTGTCTCGTGAATCGCGACGTCGATCCATCCTACGTCCGGTCAATATCGGACTGGAAGAACGAGTTCGCTACAGAGTGTGGCCCGTGTGTCAGGAAGGCCGACTGCGGTGGCTTCTTCTCGTCGGGTATCCAGCATGGGTACAGCAAGTCTATCCAGCCGTTCCTGACATAGAGTGCGCTGAAGGGTGTAGATGCATCGCCAAGGCCAAAAACCATCCCAGCCGATGGCCACGCCATTCCATGGCAAGCCCACCGGCGTGAGGCTCTACCGCTACCCCTTCCGACACATCCCCTGCACGACGAACGTCCAATTCCTCGGGTCGGTCGGCTTGCTGGTCACCTCGGCGTAGTAGGCCATGCTGTTTTCATCCAGCGGCATGAACACCTGCGTGCGCAGGCCCGTGACGGTGTTGGGGGGTACCGCTGGCACGGTCCAGTCCGCGTACATGGTGCCCGGGATGGCGGCCGGCGATGAGACGCCGAGCAGGTTGTTGGCCTGATTCAGCGCCAGCGAGGCGACCTGTCCGGTCCCGGCACTGGTGACCGAACCCGTGCCGGAGATGGTCAGCGTTTCCTCCTGCATCGAACCATCGAGCGCGGCACTAATGCCGAGACCCGTGACAGCGGCATACGACACGCCCGGCTGCCGGCAGACCCACTGCCCGGCTACCTGGCTCGCCGTCAGTGTCTGGGCGGGCCGGAAGACGCCCGTGCCGGTCATGCGGTTGCCTGCGGAATCGAGTTGAAGGTGGTCGAGGTACAGCGCAGTGACGCCGCTCGTCTTCAGCGGGAAGACCTGTCCCCAGACCTTGCCACCCAGGGTCAGCGTGTAGGCGCCCGGGTAGCGCGTCTGGTCCGCCAGCGCGAGTGTGCCGGCGAGGCCCATGCTGCAGGTGTCGCTGTACGTGCCAGCCTGGCACAGCCGCACGGTACCGTCGGCGCCCACGCGCATCTGACCGCCCATGCCGTACTGAATCTGGAGGTTTCCGGAACTTGCGTAGTACGTGGATTGTCCGCGCAGGAAGGTGTAGGTACCGGCCAGATCGGCGGCCGTCACCGGCGTGCTGACACTGCTTGCCGTGACCTGTCCCGACAGCTTGCCGTTGCCGAGCTGTTTCGGCAGGCCGGAGATCTCGCCCGTCAGCGTGGTGCCCGACACCGTGAACGACGCGGTCACCGAGCCCAGCAGCGCGGTCACGAAAGCCGGCGGCGGTTCGGCGCTGTCGGCCTCGAGCGCGCTGACCGTGTAGACGTTCCCGTTCTTGACGTAGTGGCCGATCACCGCACCAGCCAGCCCGAACGCCGAATCGGAGAAGCGGATCCGAACCTGGCCTGCGGCCGGGGCATCGAGCGTCACGGCAAGCGTGTCGCCAAAGCTGATCACGCCGAGGTATGTCACGGCCTGCGGCGTCGCGGGCGTCTCCGGATTGCCCGGGGTGCTCGGTGTTTCGGGCATCGATGGCGTCCCCGCGCCGCCGTTACCGCCACCACTGCCCGCGCCGTTCCCCCCGTTGTTTCCCCCGTCCCCGCCGCATGCGCCCAGTGCAACACTGACCGCCAGGGCCGCCCATGCCTTCACCCAGGTTTCCCGTTTCATTCTGCGACCCTTCCCCGTTCGTTAGTCTGTTGGCTCGTCGAGCCTGTTGTTTTGGTGCATGCCCGCGCGCGCCGTCTTTGCATCCGGTCCCGTGCGTGCAACAATCCGGCTGGATCATAGCCTTGGGTTTTCGGGCTGTATGTCCCCAGATCGTGCGACAAGCCGTCATGCCCCACGATCGTGGGGGGATAGCGGCTGCACGGGCCGTTGCATGTCGTGCGTCGACCCGTTCGTCTCGCATTCGACCTCCCGTGTCCACTGACCGCTCCTCTCCCCTTTCCCCGCCCATCCGCGTCGCCCTGATCGAGGACGATCCCGGTTTCAGTGCGGCATTCCTCGAGGCGCTGTCCAGCGCGCCCGACATGCGCACCGCTGGCGTCGTCACGACGTTGTGCGATGGGCTGGCGCTGCTGCAATCGGCCCCTGCCGCAGACATCCTCGTTGTCGATCTGGGGCTGCCCGACGGGTCCGGCATCGATGCCATCCGCGCGGCACGCGTGGCATGGCCGCGCTGCGATGTGATGGTGGCCACGGTCTTCGGCGACGAAAGCCACGTCATGCAGTCGATTGCCGCGGGCGCCACCGGCTACCTGCTCAAGGACAGCACGGCGGCCCATATCGTGCGGGAGCTGCGGTCACTGCATCAGGGCGGCAGCCCGATCAGTCCGCTGATCGCCCGCCAGGTGCTGTCCCGCCTGCAAGCGCCGCCAGCCGATGCGCCGGTGCGAGCCCCCCAGGCAGCGGCCGGCCCGAAGCCTTCCGCCCTATCCCCGCGCGAATATGAGGTCCTGAACGACATCACGCGGGGCTTCTCGCACGACGAAATTGCGCAACGGATCGGCGTATCGAGACATACGCTGCTGACCTATGTCCGACGCATCTACGTCAAGCTGGACGTCCATTCGAAGGTCGAGGCCATCAACGTGGCCCGGCAACATGGCCTGCTGCGCGATGACTGACGGCGCGGGCACGCCGACATGGCGGCGGTGGCTCCCCTTCGTCCTGGCCCTGCTGCTGGCGGGTTCGCTCCAGGGCGCGCTGGCGGAGGCCCTGCCCTGGCACATCACCTCGGCGCAGCTACGGATCACGCCCGGCGGCACGCTCGACCGGCTTCCGCCGCAGCTCGCGCTGCCCGCCGCCGGCGAAGCATGGCGGGACACGCCGCTGCCGATGGCCGTGCCGCGTCACGTGACACCCGATGAGGTGGGGTCAGGCCAGATCGAAACGGTCTGGGTGAGACTGGCGCTTCCGGCGGCCACGGCCGCTGCCGGCGAACCCCTCTACCTCTACGCGCCGCGCTGGCAGACCGTGGGACGCCTCACCGTGTACGCGGACGGCGAGCAACTCTGGCAGTCTCGCGGCGGGCCGGTATGGAACGGCTACAACTATCCCTTGTGGATCGCGCTCGGGCAGGCGCCGCGCGACATCGTCATCCGTATCGATGTGGTGGGTCAGGTCGGCGCCGCCCTGTCGTCGGTACGGATTGGCACGCGCGACGACCTGTTCTGGCGCTACGCAGCACGAAGCTTCCTCCAGACGCAGTTTCCCTACCTGTCCAGCGGTGGCCTGCTCGCGGTCGGCATCTTCTCGCTGCTGGTCTGGCTCCGGCGCCGCGACGAAACGCGCTACCTGCTGTGCTTCCTGGCCGCAGGGGCCTACTTCCTGCACACGCTCCAGTACCTGGCTGGCCAGGACCCATTGCCGATTCCGGAGGCCTGGTTCAGTTGGCTGGCCTTCAACAGTATCGCGTGGCTGATCCTGGCCTGCTACCTGTTCATCTTCCGATATCTGGGCCTGCGCTACCGGCGCCTGGAAGCCGCGCTGTACTGCTCGGTCGTGTTCCTGGCCACCAGCACGCTGCCACTGTCGTGGCTCACGCATGTGGTGTTCCTCTACCCGCTGTCCCAGTTGCTGCTGGTGGCGCTGAACCTCGTGGTGTCGATTGCGGCCTTGCGGGCTGCCTGGCTAGCCAGGTCGCGCGAGGCGCTGACGTTCTCGGCCTGGAATGCGATGAGCACGCCGATCGCCGTGCATGACCTGCTGCTGCAGAACTACCGCATCGATATCGAGGGTATCTACCTGCTGTCCTACCTGGGATGCGTGCAGCTGCTGCTGTTCATGGTGCTGATGTATCGCCGCTATACCAGCGCGCTGGATGAGGTGGCGCAGGCCAACGCCAACCTCTCGCTGCGTCTGGCGCAGCGGGAAGCGGAACTGCTGGAAAGCCATCGGCAGCTGCGTGATGTGGAGCGCCGCGAGACGCTGACGCGTGAGCGACAGCGGCTGCTGCAGGACATGCATGACGGTCTCGGATCATCGTTGATCAGCGCCTTGCGCATGGTCGAGAAGGACCCATCCGGCACGGCGCGCGCCGACGATATCGCCCAGGTGCTGCGCGAATGCATCGACGACCTCAAGCTGACAATTGACTCGCTGGAACCGGTATCGACGGACCTGTTGCTTCTGCTGGCCACGTTGCGCTACCGGCTGGGGTCGAGGCTCGAAGCCGCGGGCATCTCGCTTACGTGGGACGTCGACGACATCCCGCCGCTGCAGTGGCTCGGCGCCCAGAGCGCCCTCCACATCCTGCGCATCCTGCAGGAAGTGTTCACGAACGTGCTCAAGCACAGCCACGCGACCGCGATCCGCGTGCAGACCAGCCACGACGACCACGTGGTGATGGTGCGTGTGCACGACAACGGCACGCCGTTCGACCCCACCGGCGTGCCACTGGCACACGGCGGCAGAGGCCTCGCCAACGTGCAGCGCCGCGCGTCGGCCCTCGATGCAGCGGTATCCTGGGAGCCGGACGCAACAGGCACGTGGTTCACGTTGAGCCTGCCAATTGCGCCGGTGACCGCTTCGCTGGATGTGGGCTAGCGGCTTCCTCCTTCGTCAAGCGGCCGCACTGGCGGCATCGATCACACGCGTCAGTTGTTGCGCGATATCGCCGGCTCGTGCGTAGCCGTCCGAGACGCGGTACAGACGACCGCCATGATGCAAGCGCAGCGCCGGGAAACTTGAAATGCCCCAGCTGCGTGCGGTATGGAAGTCTTCGATGGTGGCCGCGATGGCGGCGTCGCTGGACCACTGATCCAGGAACGTCTTCGCGGAGACGTCATGGCCTTGCCGATTCAGCGCTTGCGTGGCGACTTCCGCTAGCACCTTGCCGTCGGTGGTGTCGCGGGCATCGACATAGAACGCTTCCTGCAAGGCACGGAATAGCGTCAGGAGGTCGCCCTGCGGTACCAGCAGGCGAGCCGCGACGACGGCGCGGCAGATGGGTTCCGTGTCGTAGACGAAGTTCTCCCGAGCCATCAGCCCCTCGCGATTGAACGGCAGGCCGCTTGCGTTCTCCACCAGGCCCCAATGATGCAGGCGGAATCGCTTGCCGGCGTCGTCGAGGATATCGGTGGCCCCCGCTCGGATGCCACCCACTACGATCCGCAGCGGCAGATCGGGCAAGATTTTGCGGACATCCGTCAATTCCTTGCCGAATCCATAGCACCACGAGCACATCGGGTCGGCAACATAGACCAGTTCCATATCATTCCTTCAATCTTTTTTAGCTCGCCGCAAGGCTGCGACTCAGTGGATGTGTGCCTTCTGGCGCGGATCGTCTTCGACGTTCACGTAGTCGATCCCAAGCGGGCCATTCCCGCTTACCTGGGTGACATAGTCCCCCGACCGGGCCCAGTGGAAATGCGGCGTGCCACCCGGCAACACGATGACGCTGCCCGGGGGATATGCGACCAGCTTCTGCGGCTCGAACTCCTCGCCGATACCGATATAGAACACCCCTGAGATCACGGTGTAGACCCGATCCTCTCGATGCACGTGCGGCATCAACTTCACGCCTGCGGGCACGTTGACGCGCACCACGTAAGGCCCCGCGGCCGACGGATCTCCGACCAGCACCGACAGGCGCGCACGTTTTGGAAAGGCTGGGAAGGACGACCACTGAATGTCCTCCTGCAGGATGGCCCCGTTGGACGTGGGCGACAGGCCGGCCGCCCATCCAGTCCCGGCCGCGAGGGTTGTGGCCAGTGCCAACCCTACGCCGATGCGTTTCGCAAAGAATGTCATGTGTCTATCTCCTGACGTGCCTGAAGCATCGGCGTGCTGCCTTGCCTCCAGCGATGGAGAGCACTATAGAAGCGCGGATTGGCCCGATGAAGCCATCCAGGAGAACTTGAATTGATACATGGTGGAACAAGTCCGCGCCCCAAAGTCCCCGACTCACGTGTCCGCGCAATCGCAACGACATGAAGCTCTTGCGGACGTCTTCCGTGAACGCTTGCGGTTGTTCCCAGGCCGCGAAGTGGCCGCCCTTGGACAGGCGGTTGAAGTGAATCAGCTTCGGGTAGGCATTCTCCGCCCAGCACTATTCCGCGCCACGAAGCGTGCGCGACAGGAACAACACAGGCGCCCCGGGCCTGAGGCGGTTCGCCGGAGGCTATCCGAAATCGATCACCAGTTGTCCTCGCTCGCGGTGGCCAGCAGGAAGTCCCGCAGGAGCTTGGCGCTAGGGCCGATCTGCTTCGAATGGACCAGGAAGATCTCCAGCGGCGCGGTCTCGGCGTCTGGCAGCACGCGCACCAGATCGCCGGAGGCCAGGAGCGACGCGGCGTCGTAGGCCGGCAGCCTGGCGATGCCGTCACCCGCGAGCACGAACGCGAGCCGCGAGGCGGCGCTGTCCGTCACGACATCGCCCTGCACCGGGACCTCGATGTCCTTGCCGCCAGCGCGTACGACCGTGGTGCGCTGGCTCGGCGGATAGACGACCCAGCGATGACCGTCCAGTTCCTCGACCGAACCGGGCGCCCCGTGCTGACGTAGGTAGGCCGGGGATGCGCACAGCATGGTGGCTTCCCGAAGCAAGCGGCGAGCAAGCAGTGACGAATCCGCCAGCGGCCCCGCCCGCACGGCCAGTTCCACACCGTGGTGGACGATATCCACGTTGGCATCCGACATCGCGACATGAAGGCGAACCGCCGGATAACGCCGCCGGAACGCGACCAGCGCCGGCAGGATCCGCTTGGTGCCGAAGTGGTGCGAGCAGGTCAGCCACACCTCGCCGCGTGGCTCGGCGCGCATCAACTCCATGCTACGGATGCCGTCCACGGCCTCATCGAGTAGCCGCTCGCAATGCACGCGGAACGCCTGCCCCGCCGGGGTGAGGCTGAAGCTGCGTGTGCTGCGCTGGGCCAGGGGCACACCAAGTTTCGTTTCGAGGGCGCGGATATGGTGGCTCACCACGGCGCGGGTGAGCCCAAGCGAGCGCGCCGCGGCGGCGAAGCTGCCACAGCGCACGACGGTGGCGAAGATCGCCATCGCGCGGAGTTCGTCGAGGATCGTATTGGTCGGGTCCATGGCCGATTGTCTTATTCCATGAGCCAATGTGTCAATGCGATGCTATCTACTCCCAGGCTGCCTGTCTGGCTACAGTTCATTCAACCGCGCTTTGCGGCGAAATGCAGACCAGAAGGAGTTCATCATGACCGTCAAGCATGTCCTGTTCATTTTGACAAATGCGGCCGAGATCGGGCCGAACAAGCGCGCCACCGGCTACTTCTACCCGGAGGTGGCCCACCCCTTCGAAGTGCTCGACGCCGCCGGCATTGCCGTGGAGTACGCGTCGCCCCTCGGTGGCAACCCACCGTTCGACGGCTACGACGAGACCGATCCCGCGCAGCTCGCGTTCAGCAAGAGCCAGGCGATCCGGCGCATGGCGCATAGCCGCAAGCTCTCGGAAGTCGATGTCCTGGACTACGACGCGATCTTCTTCCCCGGCGGCCTTGGCCCCATGGTGGATATCGCAAACGACCCCGACGTCAAGCGCGCGGTGCTGCGCGCCTGGAACGGCGGCAAGATCGTCGCCGCCGTTTGCCACGGGCCGGCCGCGCTGCTCGGCGTCACGCTGGGGGACGGCACGCCGCTGGTCCAGGGTCGCCGCCTGACCTCCTTCTCGAACGCCGAGGAAGAGGGCTACGCCAAGGCGGACGTCCCGTTCCTGCTGGAGGATGCGCTGCGCGCGGCAGGCGCCGAGTTCGCTTCCGCCGATCCGTGGCAGTCCAAGCTCGTGGTCGATGGTCGCCTGATCACTGGCCAGAATCCGGCATCGGGCAGCGCCGTCGGCGAGGCCATCGTCGCCGCGCTCCGCGGGCAAGTCGAGTTGGCGCGCGCATGACGCGCTGATCAAGGGAAACTGCCATGTTTCCCTTGATAACTGACAACGTGGCGGCCTACTTTTGAAAGATGCCTCGGCAGATTCAAAGTGACTTAGTAAACACCCCTTTTTCCGCGCATTGCGACCTATCGCACTGCCTAGAATCGTCAGCGCCGGAATTCCCCGGCATCACTTTTCTCCTAAGGAAATATTGATGAGCCAACTCAGACTCGGTGGACTCGATGCGATTCGCAGTGCACAGGCATCGTCGTCACTCAGGCGCACGCAGGCCGCAGAAACGGCCAGTGCGAATGCGGGTGCCGTGGATCGTTTCAAGGCACGGGGCATGGCCCTGAAGTTGGTGGACATGGTCGATGCGTTCAAGACAGAGCAGCTCAAGGCCACCGACCTCAACAGCGATAACGTGGTATCCCTCAGCGAACTGGGCAAGCAGTTGGCCGGCAAGAGTGAGGCGGAACTGGCGAGCATCCATGAGGCCATGGACATCGACAAGGACGGTCAGGTATCTGGCGCGGAATTCAAGGACAGCATTCCCCTCGATGAATTCTTCAACAGCGTGGCAACGGCCAGTAACCAAGACGCGTTAATGGCTCGTTTCAGCGCGCAAGGGGCGGCATTGCAAGTACGTGCCGGCATATTTCAAGCCGCAAGCACCCCGTGGTTTTCACCGAGCAGCGCCATGGATCCCAATCTGCCCAATTCGTCCGAACACTTCGCGCTTTTGCCGTAGCAGCCGAATGCAACGGTAACGCGATCCGAAAGCGGCCCGATGCGCGGCAGGCCCGTTGTGCCGAAGGTGGTCATGCAGGGCACGACGCGCCGTTCTTCGATTTGCAGGCCGGGGATACGCTCGAGGAGCTGCGCTTCGAGCCCTTCCGCCACGGGAATCGAGCCGCCGGACCGAAACCAGTCCTGGATATTCCCCTCGCTTTCGAGGGGGATATCCACCGGATCGGCGCCGAGCTTCAGCCAGGTCTGGCCGTCCGGATAGAGGATGGGCGGCAGGATATAGGGATCGGCACCCTTGGGTCCGAAACAACGCATCGATGGCATGCCGGCCAGGCGTTGCACCTCCGCCGCATCGAGCCGAAACATCGCGGCAGTCCGTGCGTACACCACGAAACCCAGGGATTGACCCAGCAGCGATTGGGTATGTCCGCCGGCCGCAACGAGAACGCGCTCCACCTCCACATCGCCCGATCGCGTCCGGATCGTCACGCCAGTGGCGCTTTCCGAGATGCCGAGCGCGGGTTCGGCGAGAATCCGGGCCCCGGCGCGCTCCGCCGCAATCGTCTGCGCACGGACCAGCCGGCGCGGGCTGATATAACCGGCATGCTGCGGCTCGAAATAGCCCCGGGTTCCAGCCGGAAATCCCAGGTACGGGAATCGCTGAGCGAGCCCCGCATCGTCATAAGCCTCTACAAAAATGCCGGCGTCCGCCGCAATGCCGCCGATGGAGGACACGTCCGGGCTCTGACCAGGGCCCACGTGAAGCACGCCGACTTCCCGGTAGAACTCGACCCCGCTTTCCGCAAAAATCTCGCCGTAGCGCGCAATCGATGCGCGGTTCATGTCCCGCCAGAATGGCGTCGAATCGAACTGCCGCGTGATACGGCCTTCATCGTAGTGGCTACCAAAGACCCCGGCATGGCCAGCGTAGTCGGCCGGCTCATCGGGTCCAATCAGCGCCACCTCGTGGCCCATCTTCGACAAATGGCGCGCCGCCGCCGCGCCGATCAATCCCCGTCCGATTACCGCGAGTTTCATGCTCTATTTGCCCTGACGACAGCTACCACGTGTACTTCACCCCGGCGCGCACCACATACTGATAGAAGCTCTGCGCGCCCCACGCGCCGGACACATTGGTCCAGCCAGTCCAGCGCTTGCGCAAATCCACATTGACGCCGATTTTCACTTCGTACCGATTATCCGGGTACATGCTGCCCACGGGAAGCTGATTGAACGAGACGTTGCTGCCGACGCTGGTATGCCACCAGTTGAGGGTCAGGTACGGTTGCCATTTGCGCGCGTCATCGCGAACGTAGGTGCGATGCAGCCGCGCCCCGAGCCGCGTGATCCAGCCGTGCGAGTCCGCCCCGCTCACGCGCGTGCCATTCGGCTCCGTGATGTCGCCCTCGCTGTAGCCGACGTAGATCAGCTGCCCTTGCGGCTCGATCACCCAATCGTTGCGCAGCGGCATGGCATACCCGCCCTCCGCCGATACGGCGAAACCCTGCGCATGGTAGCGGACCACCGGCAGCAGGTCGCCTTCCACGCGATTGGTGAACCAGCCGTACTGGAACCAGGTGTCGACGTAGGCGCCGAGCTTGTGCTCATCGTTCTGGTACCAGGTGCCGTAGGCGCCCACGCTCCAGCCTTCCACCTTGCCCTTGGCGCGGAAGGCGTTGCCTTGCGCTTGCGCGTCCGTCCAGGCGTTGCCGTAGCTGCCCATCAGGCCAAGGTGGGCGCGGGCGGCTTCGCCGAAGACCTTCCACTTGGCCATTTCGGCGCCCCCTTGCAGCAGAAAGGCGTCCGTGCTGGTCTTGAACACACCATTGCTGCTGCGGCTGCCCTCCCACTTGCCCACCGCGCGCAGCCAGCCCGACCGCGGCTTGTCGTTCTCGTGGTCGAAATCCTGCCCTTCCACGTACTGGGGCTCGCTCAGCCGGTCATGGAGGCTATGGACGAACATCTGGCCAGCCAGGCGCTGATTGGCGAGGTAGGCCGCCACCTCGGGCCGATAGAGCGCCCCGCCCGGCGTCGGAGTTGGGGTTGGATTCGGGTCCTGCTCGGACCGCAGATACCAGACGTTACCCGCGCTGCCATCCGGCGCGCCCTGGAACAGCCGGTATTCGTAGGCGCCCGCCACGGCGCGGCCTTCCAGCGCGAAGGCACCGGGAGCGCTGTCGGTGGCCACGGGGCTCAGGATTTCCACGAGCGGTATCCCGTTGGCGACCGTGAGCGCGCCCTGCCCCCCGACATTGTTCACACGGAGCCGCGTGGCACCGCCGGCCCCGGTCGCCGTGGCATCCGCCACGAGCATGTCGGCACGGGAGGCGGGCCCTCCCTCATTGAGCACGGCATTGAGCTTCAGCGTCCCGCCATTGGAGACATAGAGGCCCCCGCCGTACTGCCCTGCCGTCTGGCCGCCCCCGATCACCAGGACGTTGCCGACCGCCGCACCGCCTCCGGTCAGATCAATGGTGCCGCTGTTGGTGAAGGTCCGCACGCCGAGGATTTGTCCCTGCACCGCGCCGCCAGCCACCGGCGTGTTGGCGGTCTGACCCAGCGGCAGGTAGGCGCCGGCGGGGTTGAAGGTGACGATGGCGTCCGCCGGTTGCCGCGTGCCGCCCGCCCCGCTCACCGGCTGCGCGGCCAGCGCCAGCGTGCCGGTGTTGTCGACCGTGTTGTTCAAGCCCGTGCCGAGGTTGGCGATGGCGACGTTCCAGCTATCCCGCGAACCGCTTCCCGTGCTATCCGCGAAGCTGCGCAGGTTCCACGTGCCGCTATTGCCGAGCGCCACGTCCGACGTCGCCGCCGAGACCACGCCCGTCATGGTGCCAGCGTTGTCGAGCCGGAACGATCCCGCCGAGCCGTTGCTGTCGGCGCGCACGGCCTGATCGCTCAGGGCCTCGATGGAGGACGCATTCCGCACGGCCTGTGTCAGCCCGGCCGTGGCGATGCCCGCGCTCGTGCCCCATCCCGCCCGAACCGGCTGGAGGTTCTGCACATCGACCGCGCCGCCCACCGAGGTGATCTCCAGGCCCGACGCATTGTTCCCGACGGTCGAGATCGCCCCTTCATTGACGACGGACATCGCCGCCGCGCCGCTGCCCCGCGCCAGGATGCCCTGCGCGTCGATCGCGCCGAGCGTCTGGATCGCGCCGCGATTGATGATGGTCTGCGCGCCCGTTCCCGAGAGCGTGGCGATCCCACGCTGGGCGTTGCCGCGCGCCGTCAGCGTGCCGGCATTCTGCACGGTGACTTTCCCCAGCCCCGTACCGCCGTTGTAGCCGCTGCCCGCCACGATGGCCGCGCCGCTGCCATTCACGTCGATGCTGCCGCTCACGAAATTGATGTCGACGTCGCCGCCCAGACTGGTGCCTTGCAGACCGAACGAGCCGCCGCCGGATCCTTCTCCACCGCCATTGTCCGAGTGCGTGATGATCGTGCCCTGCGCCGTGATGCCGACCGTGTTGGTCGCCGCACCCGTGGTGGCGTAGATCCCGTTGGCATTGCCGTTGAAGGTTTCGAGGCGGGCACCGGTGTAGGTCACCTGCGTATTGCCGCTGACGGAATGCGCGCGAATGGCAGCCGAGCCATCGCCGTAGGTGGTGATGTTGCCCGAATAATCGACGGTGACGGCGCCAGCTTCCGCGCCCACGGTAATGCCGAAGGCGCGCACTGTCGCCGGGTTGCCGTACACCGTGATGTCACCAGTGCCCGTGACGGTGGCCGTCCCGCCAGCCCGGGCGATCATATAGATGCCGCGTGAGCCCTCGGCATTCCCCGTGGCGCCAACCGTGATCGGCGCCCGGTTGTCGACCGACAGCGAGCCGGACGTGTTCAGTCCCGACGTGACATAGATGCCATGGCCCGCCTGCCCCGTGGCCAAAATGGCGCCCTCGTTGACCACCGCGACGTCGCCGCCCTGCGTGCTGGATCGGATGCCGAAGCCGTTCAGCCCGTCGGTGGTGATGGCGCCGCCGTTGCGGATGCGGGTGGTGCCGGTACCGGCATCGGTCATGATGCCGAACGCATTGGTCGCGGTGGCGCGGACCGTGGCGTTGCTGTCGATGGTGATGGTGCCGCTGCCGGGGCTGTAGGCGCGTATGCCGGCATGATTGGCGGGGCCAGCCTCGAGACCCGGGTCCGACGGATCCTCGATTGCCGTGGTGTTGTCGATAAGGAAGGTCACGCCGCTGCCGACCGTCGCCGAGACCGCGCCCGCACTGGTCGCCGTGGTCTTCAGGTTCATGCCATGGCCACCGACCGTCGAAATGGTCCCGCTGCCCTGATGCAGGATGGTGGCGCTGCCGCCGCCGTTGGCAGTGATGTCGAGCCCATCGTGCTCGTTGCCGGGAACCCGGTTCGTCACGTTGAGCGTCGTGCCGGACGTTACCGTAATCGTCGAGCTACCCGGGCTCAGGTTGATCACGCCAATCCCGTCCAGGCCAGCGCCCTGCATGGTGATCGACGTGGTGCCGCCATCGATGTTTGCGGCGGCATTGCCGGCCGTTACCGTGCCGGTGACCTGGGCCGTCACCCCGTTTGCGGCGGCGGCCGGCTGGTTGGTAATGGTCGTGCCCGCCACGGTCGCCGTGGCGTTGGCTGCGGACGTGGTCGCCCGGATACTGGCCCCGGTCGTCGTATTGAACGTGGTGCCCGTCAAGGTGCCGATATTGGATGGCGTGCCCGCAGCCGGCTGGCAGAACACCCCGGTCGAGAACGTTCCGCTGATACTCGTACTGCACATGGACGTCTGCGCTTGCAGGGCCGAGGGGAACAATGCTGCGGCGCCCAGTGCGATCCGCGTCCTCACACAACGTGCCGGCCGGCCCATAGAGTCTCCCGTGTCACAGTCAGACGTGGTCGAACCAGTATGGAATGTCAAATCTGACGGGCAAGTGAAACTTTTGGCAAAGCGAGTTAAAACCGTTGAACCGCGCCGATTGCCGGCCGGCCCACCGCCACGAGCACTCCCGCCCCGAACACCATCAGCATGCCGCCCGCCGCGCGCTCCAGCTTGGGCAGCACCCGGGCGAAGCGCCGCAGCACGCGCGGGTGGCCGATGGACACCGCGACCAGCAGGTCCCACGCCAGCACCGCGCCGAACATCCACACGCCATACGCCACTTTCCACGGCACGCTGGCGTGCGGCCCGCTGAGCATGGCGGCCAGGCTGGCGTAGAACAAGGCGTTCTTGGGGTTGAGGATGCCGGACAGGAAGCCGCTAGCCACCGCCTGCGCGAAGCCGGTCGCCGCCCCGCCGCCCGCCTTTGCCTCTCCCAGGGGCGTGGTCCCGGCGAACCGCACGAACTGCCAGCCGAGGTAGAGCAGGTACAGGCCGCCGGCCAGTTGCGTCAGGCTGAACAGCGCGCTGTCTGGTTGCATGGCGGACACCCCAGCGAAAGCCCCGGCGATGAACACGCCATTGGCCAGCGCGATGCCGAGGCACGCCCCGGCGGCGCGTCGCCACCCGGCGGCCAGCGAGGTACGGGCAATCAGGAAGAAGTCGGGGCCGGGCGATAGCAGCGCCAGAAAGTGGGCCGTGGCGACGATGAGGAATAGGTGCATGACGCAGACTCACTGAGGAAACCGCCGGAGTCTGCCTCCCCGCGCGGGCCGCGTCTTGAAGGAAATTGCAGGATTGGGGGGATCAGGCCCGATCAGGCCCGATACCGCGCCGGTGTCACGGCGGCGTGCGCCTTGAACACGCGCTGGAAGTGGCTCTGATCCGCAAAACCGAGCCCGTAAGCCACCTCGGCAATTGCTTCGCCGGCCCGCAGGCGGTCGCGAGCCAAGTTGACGCGCTGGTTGACCTGCCACGCGTGCGGCGTCATGCCGGTGGCCCGGCGGAAGGCGCGGATCAGCTGGTAGCGGCTCAGGCCGGCCAGCGCCGCCAGTTCCGCGAGCTGGCGGCCCTCCACAGGCGCGCTGGCGAGCGCGGCGAAGACCGCGGCCAGCCGCTGGCGCCAGACGGCCGCACCGGGCGGGTCCGTGTCGATGGTTTGCCCGGTCAGGCGCAGGGCATCGCCGACAAAAAGAATCAGCGCGGCTTCCTTTTCGGGCACGCTGGCGTCGGAAAAGAGCAGCGCGTTGAGCCGACAGAACGCCTGATAGTGCGCCGGCCGCTGCGTCACCCGGACGACCGCGCCAAGGGCATCCGCCCCCTCCTCCGCACAGATCGCCGCGACCCAGCCGGGGTCAAGATGGAGCATCTGGTAGCTCCAGGCGCTGTCCGGCGCCGGGTTGCAGGCGTGGACGTGGCCCGGCGGCACGATCACCAGCGTCCCGGGGTGCAGCGCCACCGGCGCGGGGCCGGCCCCCGTGAAAACGCTGGCGCCGCCAGCCACGGCGCCAATCGACCAGGTCGGATGGCTGTGCGGCCGATAGGCGGCACGGCTCCGGCACGCCCGGCGGCTCTCGGCGCAGGGCATGGCGGGGTCGCGCCAGAACTCGGTGGTGTCATCGGGGCCAGTCATGGCGGCGATTCTACCTTCGAGGAACCGCCGCGCCTTGCCCTATCCATCACTTCGACTGCACGATCACTGTGCCTTCGGTAATCGTCGGTGCGCCCACGGAGATTCCGGTAGCGTGCTCCGCGATCCAGGTCTTGGCGACCTTGACGCTTTCGTCCGTGCCCGCCTTGTCGGTGCAGGTGGTCACCGAAAAGCCGCCGGCGTCTCCGCGCACCAGCGTGTAGCTGACCAGCCCCTGAACCTCCCGCATCAACGGCTCGATCTCATCCTTGTGTTGTGCCAGCAGGTCGAATAGCTCGCTGGCGCCGCTTCCTGAATACGTTCTGACGACGGTGTGCATGATGGGCCTCCAATGCTTGAACCCCGGCCTTTCGCGCAGTGCGCAAAGATAAGCTGCAACGGAACCAGTCTAGGTGCCAGCGGCCTCGGCAGGCCCCGGGCTTGCATCTATATCAACCGCCCAGCAAATCGCCGTTGAACAGGATGTGCAGGGTCCGGACGAACAGCACCACGATGGCGATGCTCAGCAGGGCCAGCAGGACGATGGCAATCGCCGTCACCGGCCAGGCCTGGACGAACATCGCGTACTTCAGCGCGGCGATGGCCAGCGCCGCCAGCGGGAAGCTGATGGCCCACCAGCCGGAGGCGAACGGCAGGCCGCGGCGGAACACCTTGGGCGCCAGCGCCAGGAAGATGAACAGGCCGAAGTAGAACAGCAAGGCGGCGAAGGTATCCACGCGCTGCGTCATGTTCGTATAGGCCAGGAAGCCGACCTCGAACGGCGCCATCAGGATCAGCAGCGACGGCACCATGCCGGCCGGCACCGGCTCGTGGTGGATCATGCGCGCCATGATCATCGTGAAGAACAGCAGCGCGATCATCGTCCCCACGGCCATGGCGAACAGGTTCACCTCATGGGCCCACGGCATCGGCATGGTGGCGCCGGCCACGGCGATATCGAGCGTGGCCACGCCGGGGATGAACCAGGCCGGCACGGCGTGCGCCGCGTCGATCTTGCCGCGCAGCAGGCGGCTGGAGATGGCGAAGCAGATGGCGAGCGTCGCCACGGTGCCCACGGTCCACATCCCCTCGGCCAGCGGCTGGCTCAGCGGGGCGACCACCGTGGACAGCAGCAGGATGGCGATGGTGATCGTGCCGAAGAAATTCCCCGCGACTGGATGCCGGTACTCGCTGGCCACCGCCGCCGGGTACTTCGCCGCCTTGACCAGATAGCCCGTGCCCAGCACGACGAACACAGCCAGCGCCAGCCAGCCGGCCACATCGGCAATCCACGGGCTGGCCCCAAACGCCTGGCTGGCCTGCCGCCATGCCAGCGACAGCCCGGCGATCCCCATCACCGACGCGAACAGGTTGACGGGCAGGTGCCTGACGGAGGCGGATTTGCGCAGGGTTTGGGGGTGAGGGTTCGAAAGCGTGGACACGGCAGGGACTCCAGATTGAGGGGTTCGCCCGATACTAGGCCCTTCCACCCAGAAATATAATCTGGCACGATCGGGAATCACTCTCCCAAAAATCGAGAATATGGCGGATCGTTTCGAATCCATGTCGATCCTGGTGGCCGTGGTGGAGGCCGGCAGCTTTTCCGCCGCCGCGCGCCAGCTCCGGATGCCGCTTGCCACCGTGAGCCGGAAGGTGGGCGAGCTGGAGGCGCACCTGAACACCCGGCTCCTGCATCGCTCCACCCGGCAGCTCTCGCTGACCGAGACCGGCCACGCCTACGTGGCCGCCTGCCGGCGCATCCTCGAGGAGGTAGGCGAGGCGGAGCGCGCCGCCTCCGGCGAATATGCCGCGCCCAAGGGCGAACTCGTCATCACGGCGCCCATCGTCTTCGGCCGCCTGCACCTGCTGCCCGTGGTGGCGGATTTCCTGAAAACCTATCCGGACATCGACGTCCGCATGGTGCTGACCGACCGCGTGGTGGCCCTGCTGGACGAGCATGTCGATATCGCCCTGCGCATTGCCGACCTGCCGGACAGCAATTTCATTGCGATGCCGATCGGCACCGTCCGCCGGGTGGTGTGCGCCAGCCCGGCCTACTTCGCCGCGCACGGCACGCCCGCTCGCCCCCAGGATCTCGCCGAGCACGCCTGCATCACGTTCGAGCAGATGACTTCGCGGCAGGTCTGGCATTTCACGGCGGGCAAGGTGGCGAAGGGGGCGAAGGCGGGCAAGGCGGAGATTGCGGTGCCGGTGCGTTCGCGGCTGGCCGTGAGCACGGCCGAGGCGGCTGTCGATGCGGCGGTGGCCGGTGTGGGCATTACGCGCGTGGTGTCCTACCAGATGGCGGGCGCCCTGCGCGCGGGCGCGTTGCAGATCGTGCTCGAAGCGTTCGAGCCGCCGCCGTGGCCCATCAGCCTGGTCCACACCGGGCAAGGCTTGCTGCCGCTGAAGCTGCGCGCCTTCCTGGACTTCGCCGCGCCCCGGCTCAGGGCCCGGGTGGCGGCGATTGCCGTCTGACGTTGGACAAGCTATCGATCAAGGGGCAGGACGTCCCGCTGCCATTGGCGTGGCATTGCGCAATGAGGGTCTTCAATTCGTCGCGCAGGCGTACCAGATCCTTCAATCGATCTTCCACCAGCCCGAGTTTCTGCTCGGCCAGCACCCGGGCCGTGCCGCACGTGTCGCCATGGCCCTGCCGCAGCAGGACTCGCACTTCGTCCAGCGTGAAGCCGAACGACTGCGCCTGGCGAATGAACTGCAGCCGCTGCAGGCTCGCCTCCGGATACTGGCGGACGGCGCCGAACGCGCGCTCCGGCATCGGCAGCAGCCCGCAGCGGTGGTAGTAACGCACCGTCTCCACGCCAACGCCTGCGGCCTGGGCCAGCTTCCCGATTGTCATGGTGTGATGCATTGCGCTTGACTCCGTACCTTGGTACGGATCTAGCCTAGCGGTAAATCTGACGGAAGAAAATGGCGGGGAATACGGAGAGAGAACGACATGCAATCGCGCATCATTCGCGTTCTGCCCGCCGAGTATGGCTGGGCACTGCAGTTCGGTGGTCTCGATATCAAGCCCCAGCGCTTCACGACCATGGAAGCGGCCATCGCCGCCGGCTGGGACATGGCCCGGCGCGAGCACGCCGAGTTGCACATCCATCGTCACGATGGGGACGTGCACCTGCGCAGGGCATGGTACGACCCGTATCAGGACCGCTAGCCGCGCGCCGGAAGTGCGGGATCAGCCGCTGGCCGGTCCCGCCTCTCGCTTGACAACGCCGGCGCTCAGGCCGGCGGGGCACCCTCCTTGAACAAGGACTTCAGCTGCGTGCGCAGTTCAGGGGAATCCTGATGCTGATGCACCGCCACCGCATGCTGGACCGCAGCCTCGAGCAGTTCGTCTTCATTGTCGGCGCTCAGCGCCACAGTGCAGTTTTTCTCGCTCGGATAGTCGCGGCAATCGATGTACTTGCGTCCCATATCGCCTCCTGACACCGGCCTGGGGCCGGTGCCTTGAAGTATAGGTAGGACGGCGGCAACGCCTAGTCCGGCTTGATGCCCGCGCGCGCCACGATCGGCTTCCAGCGTTGCTGCTCCGCCGCGATAAAGCGGGCGAATTCCTCGGGCGTGCTGCCCACCACCAGGGCGGCGTCCGCGCCCAGCCGCTCCACCGAGGTGGGACTCTTCACCGCCTTGATCGTGGCCTCCGCCAGCTTGGCCACCGCCGGCTGCGGCAGCGAGGCCGGCGCCAGCAGCCCGTACCACTGCGTCATCTCGAAGCCCGGATAGCCCTGCTCCGCCACCGTCGGCACATCGGGGAGCTGCGGAATGCGCTGCGCCGTGCCCGTGGCGATACAGCGCACCTTGCCCGTCTTGATGAACTGGATGATGGCCGGCGCGCCCACCGCCGCCGCATCGAGCCGCCCGGACAGCAGGTCGGTGATCTGCGGGCCGCTGCCGCGATACGGCACGTGGGTGATAAAGGTGCCGGTGGTCGCCTTCAGGTACTCGAAAGCCAGGTGGCCGGCGCTGCCATTGCCCGCCGAGCCGTAGTTCAGCTTGCCCGGCTTGCTCTTGGCCAGGGCCACGAACTCCTTGAGGTTCTTCGCCGGCAGGTCCGGGTGCACCACGTACAGGCTGGGCACCTTCGACAGCAGCGAAATCGGCCGGAAGTCCCTGTTCGGGTCGTACGGCAGCTTGGGGAAGATGTACGGATTGACCGCCAGCGTGCCGATATGGCCGAGGATCAGCGTGTGGTTGTCGTCGGCCCGCGATACCTCGCCCATGGCGATATTGCCCGCCCCGCCCGGCTTGTTTTCGACGAATACCGATACGCCGAGCAGCTTGGTCAGCTCCGCCGCCGTGGAGCGCGCCACGATCTCGGAACTGCCGCCCGGCGCGAACGGCACCACCAGCCGGATGGGTTTGGACGGCCAGGTTGCCTGCGCGCGCGCCAGCGTGGGCGCCAGGGCGCCGGCGCCCAGCGCAGCCATCAACCCGAGCAGGTGCCGACGATCGGCGTCAAAGGGGGAATCTGAGGACATGGGGGTCTCCTTCGTTTGTAGTGTGCTACGACGTCAAGCCGGCGCTTATTCCGGCTTGACGTTACCGTCCTTGATGACCTTGGCCCAGAGCCGCGTCTGGGTGTCGATATAACGCGCCGCCTCGGCCGGCGGGGCGCCTACCACCTCGCCGCCCAGCTCGGCCACGCGCTGGCGGATCTCCGGACTGCCCATGACCTTCTGGAGCGCGTCCGACAGCCGGGCCACCACGGCTTCCGGCGTGTTGGCGGGCAGGAAGGCGGCATTCCATTCATAGACCTCGTAGCCCGCCACGCCGGCTTCCTGCATGGTCGGCACGTTGGGCAGCGCCGAGGTGCGCGTATGGCTGGTCACCGCCAGCGGGCGCAGCTTGCCTGCCTTGATGTGTTGGAGGCTGGAAGCCACGTTGGCGAAGAACAGCGGCACCTGCCCTGCGATGACATCGGTCATCGCCGGACCGCCGCCCTTGTATGGCACGTGGAGCAGGTCCACGCTGGCGCGCTGCTCGAACAGCACGCCGGACAGGTGCTGCGCCGAGCCATTGCCCGACGACGCGAACGCCACCGTGCCCGGCTTCTGCTTCGCCAGCGCCAGCACGTCCTTGACGTTCGTCGCCGGGAAGGCGGGATTGGCCACCAGCACATTGGGATAGCGCGCCAGCACGCCCACCGCCCGGAACGCCTTGGCGGGGTCGTAGGGCAGGCGCGGATAGAGGCTCGGGTTCACCGCGTAGGACGACGCGTCCACCATCAGCGTGTAGCCATCGGGCGCGGCCTTGGCCACGTACGACGCGCCGATCTGCCCGCCCGCCCCGGGGCGGTTTTCCACGATCACCGTCTGGCCGAGTTCCCGTCCCAGCCCCGGCGCGATCAGCCGCGCCATCAGGTCGGCACCACCGCCGGGCGGATAGGTGACGACGATGGTCAGCGGGCGCGTCGGCCACGGCTGGGCGGCGTCGGCGGCGTGCAGCAAGGTCGGCTGCAAGACCAGGCCGGCCAGCGTGAGGGGGATCAGGGAACGCATGGGGGTGTCTCCGTCAAATCAATGTTGGGGCGAGGTCAGCGGATCTCGGCCGTGTAGCGGAAGGCATAGGCATCGCCCCGGGTCAGCCGGTATTCGACGCACTGGCCCTGGATATCGAACGCCTGACGCGTGACCAGCGCACAGGGATGGGAGGGCGGCAGCGCGAGCAGCTCGGCTTCCTCGGCATCGAGCAGCCGGAAGGTCACCTCGTCCATCGCCCGGTGCACGGTGATGCCGCAGCGCTGGCTCAGCAGCGGATAGAGCAGCTCGCCCCACTCGGCCATCGGCGTCTCCTGCAGCGCCGAGCAGCGCGGCAACGGCAGCCAGATCGATTCGAGCAGGCGCGGGGTGTCCGCCACCCAGCGCCGGCGCGAGATGGCCAGACCCCGCGCGCCGGCCTCCAGCCCGAAGCGGCCGGCCATGGCCCTGTCCAGCCGCACGCTGCGGCAGGACAGGATCTCCGAGCGCGGCACCGCCGTGGGCGCCGCATCGGCATCGGCCTCCGAGCGGAAACGGAAGAAGCGCATCATGCTGGCGCCGCTCCCCCCGGTCAGCCCGGTGCACACGAAAGTACCCTTGCCCTGCACCCGCTCCAGCAGCCCCTGCTGCACCAGCACGGCAATCGCCTGCCGGATCGTGCCGAGCGCGATGCCAAACTCGCCCGCCAGCGCACTTTCGGCCGGAATGGCAGTGCCCGGCGACCACTCGCCCGTGACGATCTTCTGCTGCAATAGCGCGGCAATCTGCCCGTAGCGGCTCATGCCTGCCGAGGCGGCGGCCGGTTGGCGCATGGCATTGTCTGGCATCTGGTGTCCGTGTTAGATTCCACTCCTATAGAGGACTAGAGTACCCGGACCGGGCCAGCCCGCCATATCGGGGCTAACCCGCACAGAGGAGAATCGTGCCGATGACGACAAGCCAGACGCTGGTGGACTGCCACTTCCATGTCTTCGATGCCGGCGTGGCCGTGGCTTCGGCACGCTACCAGCCGCCCTACGCCGCGTCGCTGGCGGACTGGCTGTCGATGGTCGGGTCGATGGTCGGGTCGATGGGCGACCCGTCGGTGGACCCCTACGGGGTGGTGGTACAGACCAGCTTCCTTGGCACCGACAACTCGGCGATGCTGGCTGCGCTGCGCCGCATGCCGGGGCGGCTGCGCGGCGTGGCCGTGGTCGATCCGGCCGTGGACGACGCCGAACTCGCCACGCTGGATGCCGCCGGGGTCCGGGGCATCCGCCTGAACCTGTATGGCGATGCCGACTGGCGCCGTATCGACACCGCGCCGTGGCGCACGCTGTTCCAGCGCGTGGCAGCGCTGGGCTGGCACGTGGAAGTCCACACGAACAATGGCGACGGCGCGATGGTGCTGGCCGCGCTCGATGCCGCGCTCGACAATGCGCCGGCCCCCATCGTGCTCGATCACTTCGGCCGCCCCGGCCCGCTCGGCGTGGACGACCCGGTCTTCGACACGGCCCGCACCGTGGCCGTGCGACGCCCGCTCTGGATCAAGATCAGCGCGCCCTACCGGCTGGCCGGCCCTGACCAGTGGCCGACACTGGCCGCGCATTGGGCCGAGATAGCCGGGCCGGACCGCCTGCTCTGGGGCAGCGACTGGCCGTGGACCAACCACGAGGCCCCCGCACGTGCCGACGAATGCCGCGCGGTGATGGCCTGGCTCGCACAGCGGCCGGATTTGTCGGAAGGCTTGCGCTGGCGCAATGCCGCCGCGCTCTACGGCTTCGCACTGGCGGGCTGAAGCGCCCACACAGCCGCCCATCTAGCTGACGCGGCGCGTCCGCGCCGGTGCACCGGACCCGCCGGCGGTGCACGGCATGCCCCGCTCCGGGGCCCGGGCTTCGTCCCCCCTTCCGCCCGCCTTTCCCTCCCCATTTCCCCCAATCCCAGTCCCCAAGCCGGATTCCGGGCGCGCCGGCTATCAGGGTATTCACTGGCATTGCTCTTGCTAGACCAATGCTGGAAGATATCCTAAATATATTAAGCAGATATTTGCGAGCCCAACCCGACCCAACCGAGGAGTCCCCTGTGACCAATTCGACCAATTCGACCAATTCGAGCAACGCCACCAATCCCCGCTGGACCGGCATCTTCCCCGCCATCACCACCAAGTTCCACGCCGACGAGCGGATCGACGCCGAGGGCACTAGTCGTCACATCGAATTCCAGCTCCGCAATGGCATCCATGGCCTGGTGACCTGCGGTTCGCTGGGCGAAGCCAGCACGCTGTCGCTGGAGGAGAAGCTCGACGTGGCGCGCATCGCCGTGGAAGCCGCCGATGGCCGCATCCCGGTGCTGGCCAACGTCTCCGAAACCAGCACGCGAGACGCGCTGCGCTATATCGACGGCGCGAACAAGCTCGGCGTGTCCGGCTTCATGGTGATGCCCTCGGTGATCTACGTGGCCGATGCCCGCGAGGCGATGCAGAACGTGCGCGTCATGGCGGAAGCCGCCCAGAAGCCGGTGATGGTCTACAACAACCCGGTCGCCTACCGGGTGGACCTCAAGCCCGAGCACATGGTGGAGCTGGCCGACTGCAAGTGGGTGGCGGCGATCAAGGAAAGCACGGGCGATATCCGCCGCGTGACCGACCTGCGCAACACGCTGGGCGACCGCTACCAGATCTTCATGGGCGTGGACGACCTGGCCTACGAAGGGCTGGCGCTGGGTTGCGACGGCCTGCTGGCCGGCGTGGGCTGCGCCTTCCCGCGCGAAACCGTGGCGCTGTTCGACCTGATGAAAGCGGGCAATTTCGCCGAGGCGCTCAAGCTGTATCAGTGGATGACCCCGATGCTCCACCTCGATGTCTCGAACAAGCTGGTGCAGAACCTCAAGCTGATCGACACCCTGGTCGGCGTGGGCTCCGAGTTCATGCGCCGCCCGCGCCTGCCACTGGTGGGCGAGGAGCGCGCCTTCGTCGAACGCGTGGTGCGCCAGGCGCTGGAGACGCGGCCGGCGAAATACCAGTCGGTGGTATGAGGCCAACTGCGTGATGCATGCCTGCGGCGGCCCCCGGGGCCGCAGCAGGCATCCAACTTGCACCAGCCGTCGTGTCCGTGATCGTCACGACCGCCCCCTTCGTCCTGGAGTCTGCCTGCCATGCCTGACCTTCCCTCCCTCACTGCCACCGATGCGCCCGCCACGGCCACGGCCACCGTCAAGCGACCGGTGCGCTGGGTGATGCGCGCCTCGGACGCCGTGCTCGCCGTGGAGCGCTACGTGCTCGGCGGCCTGATGACGCTGCTCGTGCTGCTGATCCTGCTCAACGTGGTCACGCGCTACGCGGGGCTGCCGCTGTACTGGGTGGACGAGGCATCGGTCTACGCGGTGGTCTGGCTGACCTTCGTCGGGGCGTCGGTCATGACGCGCCTGCGGCTCGATTTCGCCGTGGGGCTGCTCACCGAGCACCTGCCCCCGAAGGCCGCCCGCGCTGCCAAGGCCATCTCCACGGGCGGCGTGCTGCTGTTCGGGCTGGCGCTGCTGGCGATGTGCTGGGTCTGGATGGACCCGGTCGGCATCGCCCGCTACGGCTTCGACGCCCGCGAGTACGCGGCCGAATCGTTCAACTTCCTCTACACCGAGCACACCCAGACGCTCGAATGGCCGGTCTGGGTGCTCCAGCTGATCATGCCGCTGTTCTCCTGCACCCTGAGCCTGCACGCGCTGGCCAACCTGCTCGAAGACCTCGACCTGGCGCCGCGCCGCGCCTACCCCGAGTTCCAGGTGGGCAATTCCGAGACGGTGAACTGACATGCCGACAACCTTCTTCTTCTGCGGCGTGATGCTGGTCGGCGTGCCGATCGGCATCTGCCTGTGCCTGGCCGGACTGGCGTTCATCTTCAGCACCGGCGCCACCGTGCTGCTGCAATCGTTCCCCTCGCAGATGTTCGCGGGCGTGGACAGCTACGGCCTGATCGCCATCCCCCTGTTCATCCTGATCGGCGAGATCATGAACAGCGGCGGCATCACGCGCCGGCTGGTAGACCTGTCGATGGCCTTCGTCGGCTCGATCAAGGGCGGCCTGGCCTACGTCAACATCCTGGCCAATATGCTGGTGTCGTCGATCATCGGCTCGGCCACGGCCCAGGTGGCGATCATGTCGCAGGTGATGGTGCCCGAGATGGAGAAACAGGGCTACGACAAGACTTTCGCGGCGGGGCTGACCGTCTACGGCGGCATGCTGGGGCCGATCATCCCGCCCTCGGTGATGTTCGTGGTCTACAGCGTGCTGGCCCAGGTGGCCGTGGGCGACATGCTGATCGCCGGCATCTTGCCCGGGCTGCTGCTGACGGTGCTGTTCTTCATCATCATCGCCATCATGGGGGTCTTCTACAACTACCCCCGCAGCGCGCGCAAGACGCTGCGCGAGCGCGCCACCACCGTGATCCAGGCCAGCCCGACGCTGCTGATTCCGGTGGTGATCGTCGGCTCCATCCTCGCCGGCGTGGCTAACCCGACCGAGGCCGCCGCCGTGGGCGCGCTGGCCGCGGCGCTGGTCGGCCGTTACGTGACCAAGGAGTTCGACCTGCGCACGATGCCGGCCATCCTGCTGCGCTCGGCCATCTATTCGGCCATCGTGCTGTTCCTGGTGGCCGCCGCCGCCGTGTTCTCGTGGCTGCTGATCTACGGCAAGATCCCGCAGATGGTGGCGGCCTGGATCCAGACCATCGCCCACAGCCCGGTCGAATTCCTGCTGCTGGCCAACGTGATCCTGCTGATCATCGGCACGGTGATCGACGGCATTCCGGGCCTGATCATGACCGTGCCGATCCTGCTGCCGATCGCCACCGAGGTCTACCACATCGACCCGCGCCACTTCGGGGTGGTCATCGTCATCAACCTCGTGCTCGGGCTGATGTCCCCGCCCGTGGGGCTGAGCTTCTTCGTGGCCTCCGCCGTCACCGGCGCCAAGCCGGGGAAGATGTTCATGGTCACGCTGCCCTTCTTCCTGATCAGCTGCGTGGCCCTGGTGCTGCTCTCGCTGTTCCCGAGCCTGTCCATCGCCCTGCTGGACTAGCCGACCGATCCAACCCGATCCAACCCGATCCATAGCCGTCCCATCCGCCTCGCCGTTACCCATCGAACCGCACAGGAGCCGCCATGACCCTCATCACCCGCCGCCGTTTCCTCAAGACCACCGCGTTGGCCACCGTTGCCGCGCCCATGATCATCACCTCGACCACGCGCGCCGCCACGACCAAGGAGTTCCGCCTCGGGCTGATCACGCCCGCCGGGCACTCGTGGAACCGGGCCGCCGTGGCCTTCGGCGAGTCGCTCAAGAAGGAAACCGACGGCCGCCTGACCGTGACCGTGTTCCACTCGGGCCAGCTTGGCAATGAGTCGGCGATGATGCAGCAGCTCCAGTCCGGCGCGCTCGACATGGGCTGGATCCAGGCGGCCGAACTCGGGTCGCGCGTCTCCAGCGTGGCCGCCATCAACGCGCCCTATCTGGTGCGCTCCACCAGCAGCGTGGCCAAGCTGGTGCGCACGCCGGCCGCCCTGAAGCTGCTGGACGCCCTGCCGCGCGAAACCGGCACCATCGGCCTGGGCTGGGGCATCACCGGCATGCGGGTCGTGTTCGCCACGCGCGACATCAATTCGCCGGACGACCTCAAGGGCATGAAGCTGCGCATCAACCCCACGCCGGTCTACCGCGACTTCTATTCGATGCTGGGCGCCGCGCCCACGCCGATCCCCACCCCGGCCGTGTTCGACGCCATGACCAACGGCCAGGTGGATGGGCTGGAGGCCGACATCGAACTGTCCTGGAACCAGCGCTACGACAAGATTTCCAAGTCCCTGTTGCCGATGAACGCGCTGTTCATGCCGTTCGCGCCGCTGGTCTCGGGCCGAATCTGGCAAGGGCTGGACGCGAAGGACAAGGACATCGTGCGCGCGCTGGTCACGCAGTCGCTGACCGCGCAGATCAACGACATCGTCACCACCGAGGCGGGGCTGATCGAGAAGCTCAAGCAGTCGTCGGTCCACTTCAAGAGCGTCGCCAACTACGACCCGGCGCCGGCGATCCAGAAGTTCGACGCCCTGTGGGTGGCCAAGGCCCCGGCGATTCCCGAATTGCGCAAGATCGGCGCCACGCTCTGAGCGCGCCAAGGCCCCCTGAGCCCCTCGGCGGCGGTCACGGCATAATGTCGACCGCCGCCCCCGCTGCCAACCTGTTCGAGATGCCGACACCTTCCAGAAACCAGAGCGCCGAGACTGACAACCGTGAAAAGCGCCGCGCCGCCGACGTGGCCTACGACCGCATCGAGACGCTGATCTCCAAGCTCGAGATCGCCCCCGGCAGCCCCGTGGTGGAGGCCGAGCTGGCCGAACTCACCGGGCTGGGCCGCACGCCGGTGCGGGAGGCGCTGGTGCGCATGGTGTCGATGGGGCTGGTGCTCCAGCAGCCCCGGCGCGGGCTGATCGTCTCGACCATCGACGTCATGGACCATCTGGACGTGCTGGCCACCCGCCGCGTGCTGGAGCGGCTGATTGCCGCCAATGCCGCGCGCCGCGCCACCGATACCCAGCGCAAGGCGCTGATCGCCAGCGCCCAGAAGATGGTCAAGGCCGCCCAGCGTGGCAACCTCGACGAATACATGGCCGCCGACCAGGCGCTGGACCACGTGAACCACGCGGCCTGCCGCAACCGCTCGGCGGTCAAGGCGGTGATCCCGCTGATCGTGCAATGCCGGCGCTTCTGGTACGCCTATCAGCACGAGGGCGAGATTGCCGAAGGCGCCCAGGCCCACCTGGTCATGGCGCAGGCCATCGCCAGCGGTAACGAAGCCGAAGCCGCCGACGGCGCGGAGCGGCTGATGGACTACCTGGAGCGCTTCGCGCGCCGCGTCGTCAACGCCTGATTTCCCCTCCTTACATCGGCTGCCAGCCGCCGCTGGTGGCCACCAACTGCTGCGTCAACTCCATCGTGCCGCTGCCCCGCACCACGCGGGCCAGCACCGGGAAGGCGCCCTGCACCGCCGCGTCACTGGCCCACGGGGCCGGATCGAGCATGTAGGTGTAGCGAACGGTGGTGGTGGCGTGCGCCGCCTTGTCGCCGCCGCTGGTCTTGGGCGTGTCCCAGCCAGTCACCTTGTTCACGCGGACGTGCCCGTAGCAGAGATCCGGCTCGGCGGTGTCCGTGCCTTTCGCTGCTGTCCCGGGATGGGCGTTGACGAAGCCGCGCCCCTTGTCGGTCAGGTCATAGCGCAGCGCCTTCACGGTTTCCGTCTCGCCATTCTGGTGACGCAGCGTCATCTCGGCACTGGTGTGCGCCACCAGCCCGGCATGTTCGAGCGCGGGCATCTGGATGCCGTCGCGCAGTGTCCCCGCCACGGGCAGGTCCGGCACATCCACGGGCCAGCTATGGCGGCCGATGCAGAGGTCGCCGTGGGCTTCCAGCTGCTTCTCCAGCGCGGCGCGGAAGTTGGCTTCGTTGGCGGCGTCCGGGGCGCTGCAGCCGGCGAGCATAGCCAGCGCAGCAAGGGTGGTGAAAAGGATCGGTTTCATGGTCTTGGTGTCGATGGAATAAGGGGTCATGGCGTCTGTGCCTTGTGCGCGGCGTTCCGGGCGGCGTTCTCGGCCGCGGCTTCCGCCACCGTGTGGGCCTGCGGACCGCTCTCGGCGGTGCCCGCCGGCGGCACGAAGCCATCGGTCAGCGTCTTCAGGAAGACGATCAGGTCCTGCATCTCCGAGTCAGTCATCGGCGTGGCGCTCCCCGGCTTGCGCAAGTCCAGCGGCATCTGGTCGTCCAGGTTGGCGCGGTACCACGCCGGCAGGTCGTTGAACTTGTTCACGCGGCCCCGGGCATCACGCGGGTACCACTTCTCCGGCGCGGTGTCCCGGGTGTTGTAGAAGCGCACCACCTCCTCCAGCGACTTGAACACCCCGTTGTGCATGAACACGTGGCGCGTGGCCACGTTGCGCAGCACCGGCGTCTTGAACATGCCGCAGGTGGCCGCCGCACCCTTGTCCTTGCCGGGGCGATGGTCGGTGCGCAGCGGGCCGCACAGGCCGAGGTCGAAATATTTCGGATCGGCGTTGGCCGGGATCTCCATGTTGCGCGGCACGCCGAGGGCGGCGAACGAGTAATCGCTCGTCATGTCCTGGCTGCCGTCGTTGCCACCGCCGATCAGGTGGCAGGCCATGCAGTTGCCCTTGTTGGGATCCAGGAACACGCGCAGGCCACGGACCTCCGCATCGGTCAGCGCGCCGCCGAGCTTGTTGTTGCGGTAGCGGTCGAACTTGCTGCTGTAGGGGTGGAAGCTGCGGTCTTCCACCTGGAACGCCTGCAGCGCGGCGCCGACCAGCGTGAAGGCCCGCTCGGTGTCGTCGAACACGGTGGCGCCGTAGGTCTGGCGGAAGGCGTCGGCGTGGGCGCCGTGCTGTACGGCCTCGACCACGGCGGCTTTGCTCGCATTGGCCATCTCGTTGGACGCCAGCAGCGGAATCGCAGCCTGTTCGGCGATGGTGTTGGCGCGGCCGTCCCAGGTCAGGCCGCCGCCGGGACCGGGCGGGCTGACCATGTCGGGGTTCTCGAAGGTATCCGAGTAGGCGTTGGTGTACTCCTTGTACATCAGCGTGGGCACCGCGCGCGTGCCCGGCGCCTTGCCGTCGGCCCCGCCCAGCTGCACCGAGAGGTCATTGGCCGGTGCGTAGGCGTGGTTGGGGTCGTGGCAGGTGGCGCAGGACATCTTGCCCGTGCCGGACAGCGAGGGATCGAAAAACAGCTTCGCGCCGAGCTGCGCGGCGGGAGACAGGGGCGATGCCGGAGCCGATGGCGCCGGCGCGGAAACGGTCTGCACGGCGGCCTTGGCTGGCGTGGCAGCGTGCGGCGCCGTCTCGGTGGCCGGCTTGCAGCCGACGAGCGTGACAGCACACGCGGCCGCCAGCAGGCTGGCGGCAAGAATGGAGTGGGACATGGTCTGGATCAGCGGTGGCAGCCGGGCGCACAGCCGGGCCAGGCCCGGTTGCGCACCATAAGAAGATCGGGGCCCCGGGCGACGGCCTGCGCCGCGCGCCCGGCGCCCCGCAACATCAGGACTTGATCGCCCAGATATTGGTCTGCGTGGCATCCGGCCCGCTGGCCGTGTTGCCGCCGCTCAGCGTGCCGCTGCCGCTCACGCCGCGCGTGGCGCCGCCCGAGACGATATCGCCGGCCTTGACCACGTAGTTGTGGTTCATCGGACGCACCGAATCGAAGTGGGTGTTGGCGCTACCCGAGTACTCGGCCAGGTTGGCCAGGTTCTGGGCGATGTACTGCTCGGTGTACTTCGAGCGGTTCATGTACGACGTCGGCACGCCCGGGTCGGCCAGCGCGAACATGTCCTGCATCGTGCGCACGAACGAGAAGTGGCTGTAGGCATCCGAGTCGATGACCTGCTTGGGCGCGCCCGGCTGGTTGGTCAGCAGCCCGAAGATGGTCGGACCATCGCCCTTGTTGCCGCCGTTGTAGCGCGGAATCGCCGTGGTGATGCCTTCGTCCAGCGGAGCGCCGCTGGTGGCAGTACCGCCCACGTTCCAGCCGCAGCACGACGAGCTGCCGAAGAAGCTCGACCCTTCGTCGAACAGCATGACGATGGCCGACCGGCGGCTGGTGTTCTGCCACACCGGCGATGCCTTGATGGTCTCCACCAGGTACTTGGCGTAGGCGTCGCCGCGCTTGATGCCCGGCACGCCCGAGGTGCAGTCCGCCACCGCCGAGCCGGTGCCGTGGATGTCATCGCACTGGTCGGGGACGATGTAGTTCAGCGCGCCAACGTCGCCGCTCTTCAGGTCATCCTCGAACTGGTGGGTGTTCCAGGTGATGCCGTGGCCCTGCGCATAGGTCTGGATGGCCGCATCCCACTGGCCGCCGCCCACGGTGCGGTTCAGGTTCTTGAAGAAGTCCGGACGATTGCGCACTTCGTCGAAATTCACCGCCGGGTGGTGCTTGGTCTTGTACAGGCTGGAGATCATCGGCTCGGTGGCGCCCGCGCCGGACGTCACGTTGACGGCGGTGATGGCCGCGTTGCCGGCGCCGTCCTTGCGCGGGTCCTGGCCCGGGTCCATCGACTCGCTGTACACGCGCGTGCCCATGCCGGCGTTGTACATCGCCGTGAACAGGTTGCGGCGGCCCTTGAGGTTGTGGACCTTGGTGTCGGCGTTGCAGGCGGCCAGCGGCTGGTAGACGTCGGTCGGCTGGTTGGCGGTGTCGCCGGCCGGCAGGCAGTTCCAGGCGTTGTCGTCGGCCACGCCCCAGTCGTCGGCGCTGGCCAGCGAGATGTAGTTCGGCTCGCTGGGGTTGCCGGTGGAGAAATAGTTGGCCGCCTTGTTGCCTTCCTGGTTCAGGTACTTGTAGAAGTTCGGGTAGGCCGGATCGTCGATAGTCTGGTTGCTGTGGTTCTCGAAGACCACCACGAACAGGTGGTCGTAGCGCGGGATGCCTTCCGGGTTGAACGCAGCGTCCTGCGCAGCCTTCAGCGTGGTGACCGGATCGGTGGCGGCATCGCTGATAAAGCCACGGTCGAGGATCTTCGAGGCCAGCGTGTAGCGCCCGGCGAGCGTGTTCGACTCGGTCAGCAGCGCGGCGGCGGCGTGGGCGTCGGCCACGCTGGCCGGCAGGGCCAGCACGTCATCGGCCTTGACCGTCACATCGGCGGTGCCGCCGGTGAGGCTCAGGCGGCTGGCGATGGCGGTCTTGGCATCGGCCACCGTCAGCGATTCGGCTTCGGTCAGGCGCACCACTTCCGTCGATAACGGGCTGATGACTACCTGAGCGCCATTTGCCGCCTGGTCGGCCGCGCTGCGCAGCACCAGCTTGCTGGCGACCTTGGCCGGGGCGCCGCTGGCGTCGGTGTAGGTGGCGTCCGTGCCGACCACGGCCACCAGGCTCGTGGCCGCCGTGGTCAGCGTGAAGCGGCCATCGGCGCCGGTGCGGGTGGAGGCTTCGCCGCTGTCGCACGCGCCGTTGCCGTTGGTGTCGGCACACACGGTGGCGTTGGCATAGGCGATGGGGACGATGGTCTGCTGGACGGCATCGCCCGTGCTGCTCTTGGCGTAGTCCACGCCCGTGGCGGACGATTGGGCGACGCCCGTCGGGTTCTTGATCGCCGTGCCCATCACGCTGCCGCTGACCGTGGCCGGGGTGGCGTTGGGCGTGGACGCGGCCGGGGTGCCGCCGTCATCGCCGCCGCAGGCGGTCAGCATGGCGGCTGCGGCCAGCGCCGTGAGTAACGGAACAAAGCTGTGGTGGTTTGGGTGCATTGTATTTTTGGCTCGCCGGGCTAGGGCGATATGTAGTGGGTATCGTTGGAGTGCCGCACCCAAAAGCCCGCCCCGTCGCGATGGTTCTGGCGGGTGGGCCGCCTGCGCGAGGGAGTTTTTCGACGGGGGAAAGCCGGTACGCGATTCCCTGTCATGTGTGCAGCGGCCCTGATCCTAGGAGCCAAATATGACCGTTTGATTGCTCCGGTACCACACGAAAGTTACAGAAAATTTCAAGCCGGCAACCGGTTGCATGCCGCGCGCAATGCCGGGATACTGGCGCCGCCCGTTACCCATGCCGTCCCATGCGCGCCTCGCCCCAATCCTTGACTACCCCGCCCCGCCAGCTTGCCACGCTGCATTTCACCGCCGAGTTGCGCGACTGGATCGTGCAGGCCTTGCAGCGCGGCGGCCGTCCGGATGAACTGGTGCGCGCGCTGGCCGCGCAGCGCTTTGCGCCGGACGTGGCGCGCGAACTGGTGGAGGCTTTCGCCCGCGTGCTGCGCGAGGGACTGCCAATGCCGGAGGGCAGCATCACGGTGGAACGCACCGCCCCGGCCACGGCTCCGGCCCAGCCCCGGCTGCCGCGTGTGTCGGTGCTGCACGGTGGCGACCGCGACGTACCCGTGCTATCCCGCACCGAGCGCCCCGTGGTCGCCGTGCTCGAAGGTGTGCTCAGCCATGATGAGTGCGATGCATTGATGGCGGCGGCGCGGCCTCGCCTCGCGCCATCGACCCTTGTCGATCCACGCACCGGCGAGCACATCGTGAGCCCGGACCGCACCAGCGAGGGCATGTTCTTCCGCCTGGCCGAGGCGCCGTGGCTGGCCACGCTCGACGCCCGCATTTCAGCCCTGATGCAGATGCCGATGGAGAACGGCGAGGGCTTGCAGGTGCTGCGCTACGCCCCGGGGGCGCAGAGCCGCCCGCACTTCGACTTCCTGATGCCGAACAACGCCGCCAATCAGGCGTCGATTGCCCGCAGCGGGCAGCGTGTGAGCACGATGGTGATCTACCTGAACGACGTGCCGGCGGGCGGGGAAACGCTCTTCCCCGAGATCGGCCTGTCCGTGGTGCCGCGCAAGGGCAATGCGCTGTACTTCGAGTACTGCGACGACCACGGCCAGCTAGACGGCCGCACCTTGCATGCAGCCGCCGAAGTGCTGGCCGGCGAGAAATGGGTGGCGACGAAGTGGATGCGGCAGCGGCGCTTCGTGCCCGCTGCCGAAGCCGAGCGCCAGGAACTTACTCCACCCGAATCCCGCGCGCCTTGACCAGCGCCTGCCAGCGCGTCGATTCGGTGTGCAGGAAGCTCTTGAACGCCTGCGGCGTGTTGCCGACCGGATCGAGCCCGGCCTGCTGGAGCTTGGCGCGCACGGCCGGGTCCGCCACCGCCTTCTGCACCGCGTTCGCGATGGTCTGCACGCGGTCCGGCGGCGTGCCCTTGGGCACGAAGACGCCGTTCCACTCCAGCACCTCGTAGTTCGGCATGCCGCTCTCGGCCAGCGTCGGCGTATCGGGCAGCGCCTTCAGGCGCGTCTTCGAGGTCACCGCCAGCGCGCGCAGCTTGCCGCCGGTCACGTACTGGAGCGTGGAGGCCGTATTGCCGAAGTAGGACGCCACCTGCCCGCCCATCACATCGGTCAGCGCCGGCGCGCCGCCTTTGTATGGCACGTGAAGCAATTCGATCTTGCCCTGCTCGTTGAACATCTCGGCGGCCAGATGGGAACCCGTGCCAGCGCCGGCGGACGCGTAGGTCAGCTTGCCGGGCGTCTTCTTTGCGGCAGCGATGAACTCGGCCACGGTCTTGTACGGCGCGTTGGTGGCCACCACGAGGATCTGGGGCGCCGTGGCGACCAGCGAAATCGGAATGAAATCGGCCGATGGGTCGAACGGCAGCTTGCGCAGCGCGCCGTTCACGGCGAAGGCCGAGGCGTCGTAGAGCACCGTGTAGCCATCCGCCGGGGCCTTCGCCACGGCGTCCGCGCCGATCACGCCGCCGGCACCCGGCTTGTTGTCGATCACCACGGTCTGGCCGAGGAGTTCGCCCACCTTCTGGGCGACGACCCGCGCGGTGTTGTCCGCCCCGCCGCCGGCCGAGTACGGCACCACCATGCGGATGGGCTTGTCCGGGAAGGCGAAAGCGGCGAGCGGCACGGCCGCAGCCAGGGTCGCCACGGCCTTGCCGAGGCGTTGCAGGGTCTTGCTCATGGTTGTCTCCGTTCTTGAGTTCTATGGACCGGCTTACGCGGCCTCGAATCCGTACAGCGCGGCGGGGTTGTCCACCAGGATGCGGCGGCGCGCCGACTCGGTGCCGGCCCAATCGGCCAGCAGGTCGAACAGCAAGGCATCGTCCGGCTTGGCGTGCGGCTCGGTGGAATGGGGCCAGTCGCTGCCCCAGACGAGCCGCTCCGGCGCCGCCTGCACCCACGCACGGGCCACCGGCGCGATGTCGGCATACCCACCGCCGGCGCCGACCATCGAATCCAGATAGGCGCCCGACAGCTTCAGCCACGCACGGCCCTCCGCCAGCAGCCTGGACACCAGCGCGAACGCCGGGTGCGCCGTGCCGCCGGGCAGCGGCAGGCGGGCCAGATGGTCGAATACCAGCGGCGTGGGCAGCCGCGCCAGCAGGTCGCCATGGGCGACGATCTGGTCGGCAGTCCAGTGCAGTTGCAGATGCCAGCCCAGTTCGGCGATGCGGTGCGCCAGCGTCTCCACCATCTCGAAGCCCACCACGGCGTGGGCCGGGGTGTACAACGAGAAGCGGATGCCCCGGATGCCGCCGGCATGGAGCGCCTGCAGGGTGTCATCGGACACATCGGGCCGCACCACCCCCACGCCGCGCGTGTTGGCGATGCCAAGCTGCCGGATCGCATCGAGGGTGCAGCTGTGATCGGTGCCGTAGCAGCGGGGCTGGACGATCACCGCGCGACGCGTGCCCAGCAGCCCCTGCACGCGCCGGTAGTCCGCCACGGTGGCGTTGGCCACAGCCGGGGCGATGGCCGGGAAACGCGAGTCGTAGATATGGAGATGGGCGTCGCAGGCGTCCGGCCATGCCGTGCTGCGTGGCGCGGCGCTGGCCGAACTGTTCGGCACTGGCTGGAAGCCAGCCGCATTTCCACCCGCAGTCCCACCCTCAGCCACGGCCAACCAGCCGGTCGGCCGCCTCGCGGACGGTGTCCCCGTGCTGGTCCAGCGCCGGCGCGGCAAACGGCTCCGGCCCCGGCGTGCGGCCAAACTTCACGGCGCGCGTGAAGCCGCGATAGCGGCCCACCACCGGGTGATCGAACGTCGTCACCATCTCCTCGGCCAGCACCTGCGGGAAATCGAACATGTCTTCCACCGAGCGCGCCGCCGCGCAGGGCACTTCCTCGCCGAACTCGGCCTCCCATTCCAACGCCGACCGCTGCTGCAGGGCCGCGTGCAGCTTGGGCAGGATCTCGCCCTGATGCTGGGCGCGCTTGCGCACGCTGTCGTAGCGGTCGGTGGAGAGCAATTCCCCCAAACCCGTCTTCTCGCACAGGGCGCGCCAGAAGTGCGGGGTGTTGGCCGAGATGTAGAGATAGCCGTCCCGGGTGGGATGGATGCCGGTGATGCCGCCCGAGCGCATGTCGCGCCCCACGTCGCGCGGCTCCGAGTCGGCCCAGACCATGCGGGCCGATTGCATGGTCAGCGCCGCGCGCAGCAGCGACACGCCCACGTACTGCCCCACCCCACTCTTCTCCCGCTCATAGAGCGCGGACGCCACGCCGCCCGCCACCAGCGCCGAGGCGTAGTAGTCCACCACCGAGCCGTACAGGATCTCGGGCGGCCCGCCGTGCTTGCCCTGCAGCGTGCACATGCCGGTCATGGTTTGCAGCACCTGGTCGTAGCCGGCCTTGTCCTTGAGCGGCCCGGCCTCGCCGTAGCCGGTGACCGCGCAGTAGATCAGGCGCGGATTGACGGCGGCCAACTGCGCGTAGCCGATCCCCAGCCGCCCCGGCACGCTGGGCCGGAAGTTGTGCACCAGCACGTCGGCCTCGCGCACCAGCGCCAGCAGTCGCTCCAGATCGGCCGGAGCCTTCAGGTCGAGCACCACGCCCAGCTTGCTGCGGTTCACGCCCAGGAAGGCGCGGGACTCCGTCTCCAGCGTGGACGGGTACTTGCGCAGGTTGTCGCCGACGGGCGGCTCCACCTTGATCACGTCCGCGCCCTGATCCGCCAGCAGCGAGCAGCCGTACGGCCCCGCGATATAGGCGCTCAGGTCCAGCACGCGCACGCCGCTCAGCGGACCGGGCTGTCCTGCCCGTGGCGCGCCGAAACCGCCCGCCTGGCCCTCGGTCTGGCCCTTGGTGTTGGGTTGCATACTCACTCCGAAAAATCTCTAAATACTCAATCCGCGACGATGTTCTGCTGCTTGGCCAGCGCCTTCCAGCGGGTCACATCGGCGGCAATCGTCTCGGCGAACTTCTGCGGCGTGCCGGGCGTGACCTCGGCGCCTTCCTTCAGGATCGCCTCCTTGACGGCGGGCTTGGCCAGCGCCTGATTCACCGCCGCGTTGAGCCGCGCGACAATCGCCGGCGGGGTGCCAGCCGGGGCCAGGAAGCCCCACCAGAGTTCGAACTCGTAGCCGGGCACGGCGGTGGCCATCGGCACCAGATCCGGCGCAATCGGGCTGGGCTTCAGGCTGGTGATGCCCACGGCGCGAACCTTGCCGGCGCGCACCATCGGCAGCAGCGACGGCCCGCTGGAGATCAGCAGTTGCGTCTGGTTGCCGATCAGGTCGGTCACGGCCGGGCCCATGCCCCGGTACGGCACGTGGGTGATGGCGAGCTTGCCGGCCTGCGCCTTGAGCAGTTCGGTGCCGAACTGGTTGACGCTGCCCGGGCCGGACGACGCGTAGTTGTACTTGCCCGGATTGGCGCGGATGGCGTTGACCAGCTCCTGCGGCGTCTTGGCCGGGAAGTCATTGCTGACCGCCACGATGAACGGCCCGTGGGCCACCATCGCCACCGGCGCGAAGCTCTTCACGGCGTCGAACGGCAGCTTGCTCTGGATGGCCGCGTTGGTGGTCATGCTGGAGGACACCGCGACGAGCGTGTAGCCGTCCGGCGCCGCCTTGGCCGCCAGGCCGGTGCCGGTGTTGCCGCTCGCGCCGGGGCGGTTGTCGATGACCACGGGCTGCTTCAGTTCCTCGCCGATCTCCTTGGCCACGATGCGCGCGAAGATGTCGTTCGAGCCGCCCGGCGGGTACGGCACGATCAGGGTGATGGGCTTGGAGGGGTAGGCGCCCTCGGCGACGGCCACAGCCGGCACAGAGATCGCGGCCGTTGCAGCAACCGTCAGGCCAAGGCATGCCACGGCACGCAGCGACGATGGATTCGTCATGGTGTTTGTCTCCTGTGTGTTTTTTATATAGGAATGCGGGGTAAATCTGATCAGGCGGCGATCAATCCAAGCTTCCGGCCAATCTCGACAATCGCCTGGGCCCGGCGCACAAACGGCGGATCGATCATCTTGCCGTCCACCACATAGGCGCCCACGCCCTTGGCGTCCGCCTCTTCGGCAGCGGCCACCACGCGCAGCGCGTGGGCGATTTCCTCGTCGGACGGCCGGTAGACTTCGTTGGCCAGTGCAATCTGGCTCGGGTGGATGCAGCTCTTGCCCAGGAAGCCCATCTGGCGGGACATCTCGGCCTCGGCGCGGAAGCCCTCGGTGTCGCGGATATTGGCGAACACCGTGTCGTAGGCATAGACATTGGCCTCGGCGGCCGCCATCCGCACGGCGAACATGGCGGAGGCAATCGCCGCCGTATTGCGTCGATGTACGCCAGCCGGCTCGAACAGGTCGCCCAGCCCAAGCTGGAGGCCCGCCACGCGCGGATGGGCGCCCGCCAGCTCGGCGGCCAGCCGCAGCGCCCGGGGCGTTTCGATATTCAGCAGCAGTCCAACCTTCGCATCACTATCGCCAAACCCATTGGCCCGTTCGGCCTGTTCGATGGCCGCCGCCGCGCGGCGCACGTCATCGGCACTTTCCGGCTTGGGCAGGTTCACCAGATGCAAACCCGGCACGACCACCGCCGCCAGATCAGCCTCGAAATGTGGCGTATCGAGACCATTGACGCGCACGATCAGCGTCTTGGTGCTGGCGCGCGTCTCGGCGGCGCGCAGCAGGCCGGACAGCAGCGCCCGGGCCTCGCCCTTCTTCTCCTGGGCCACCGCATCCTCGAGGTCGAACGACAGCGCGTCGGCATCGCTCGCCAGCGCCTTGGCGAAAAACTCGGGGCGTGAACCGGGCACGAACAGCTTGCTTCTCATGGCGAATACCGTATCTCCGTGGGGGTGACAGGCAGTGTCCGCGAACCGATGAAAAAGATAAACTATCCTTAACTACGTTCGTACATTAGAAATTCTATGGAAACCGCTTACCTGAAGGCTTTCGCGCTGGTGGTGGAGACCGGCACGCTGGCGGAAGCCGCGCGGCGGCTCAATGTGACCCCCGCGGCGATCTCGCAGCAGATCCAGGTGCTGGAGCGGCAACTCGGCACCACGTTGCTGGGCCGGGCCGGCCGTACCGTGGCGCCCACCGAGTCCGGGCGACGGCTGGCGGAGCGCTGCGTGACCCTGCTGCGGGAGGTGGATGAACTGAGGGGATGGGTGAATCAGGCGGACGCCGTGCGCGAACTGCGTATCGGCACGATCAACACGGCGCTGCACAGCCTGCTGCCGGACGCGCTCGCGCGGTTCGCGGCGGTGCACCCCGGGGTGTCGGTGCATATCCGCTCGGCGCTGTCTCACGAATTGTTCGATGCGGTGAAGGATGAATCACTCGATGCCGCCGTCTGCCTGCATCCGCCCTTCGCCCTTCCCAAGACCTTCGCCTGGGATTTGCTGCGGCAGGAGCCGCTGGTGGTGCTGGCGCCGGCGCAGGACCGCGATGCCGATCCGCACGAGTTGCTGCGCACGCGGCCCCTGATCCGCTATGACCGCAGCCTGGGCGGCGGCAAGCAGGCCAGCGACTACCTGCGCCGGGCCGGCATCACGCCCGCGCAGGAGCGCTTCGAGCTGAGTTCGCTGCTGGCCATCGCCATGATGGTGGACCGTGGGCTCGGGGTGTCGCTGGTGCCGGACATCGCCTCGCCGCTGACCGCCGGACTCCATATCGCCAAGCTCCATCTGCCGATCGAGCCGGAGCCGCGCCGCTTCGGCCTGCTATGGCGCCGGACGTCGCCCGGGGCCAGCGTGATCCGCTCCTTCCTCGAGCAGGCCCGGCTGGCGGCGGGTACCTGATCGCGCGACCGTGCGGCCCTGCTGGGCGATCAGCAGCCCGCTGACCACCAGCGCAATCGACACCAGCAACGACCCCGACGGCCACTGGCGGCCCACCAGCAGTTCCAGCACCGCCGCCGTCACCGGCCCCAGCGCCTGGAAGCCGACGACCCGGCTCGCTTCCAGCCGCGTCAGCGCCCAGAGCCAGCAAAAGTACCCCACGCCGCTGGACAGCCCGATAAACGCGACATGCCCCCACTGCGTCAACGACAGGGACGGCCACAGCGGCTGCCCGGTCGTCGCGCAGAGCGCCAGCAGGAACACCACCGCCGCGCACATCGCCAGCACGCTGGTCGGCAAGGCGGGATAGCGCTGCAGCAAGGGCCGAACCAACAGGCTGCTCACGGCGCCGATCACGGTCGCCCCGATCAGCGCGGCCATCGCCCCGAGATGCGTGCCGCCGCCGGTGCCACCGAGGGGCGCCCCATGCAGCAACACCCCCACGCCCGAGACGGCGCAAACCAGCCCCGTCAGCTTGGGCAGGCTGAACGCCTCCTGCCCGCTCAGCACGGCCAGCAGCATCGTGAACAGCGGCATGGTCGAGAAAACCAGCGCGCAGGTGGCGGCCGAGAGCACGCCGAGCGCGTGGTTCAGCAGCACGATCAGCACGGCGAACTGGCACACGCCCAGCCCGGCGAGCACCGCCGCATCCTTCCGGGCGAAGCGGGTGCGGGTGCGGGTGCGGGTGCGGGTCCGGGTGCGCATGCCGAGCCAGGCCGGCCCGATCAGCACGCACAGGCCAATCAGATAGCGCAGGAAGGCCAACGTGGCTGGCGACGCATCGGCAGACACCGCCCGGGTCGACACCATCGCCGCGCCCACCAGAATGCCGGTCAGCGCGGCAGCAACGATGGCCGAGGGATCGCCCCTCACAGATCCCGCGCCCAGATCTGGCCGACGAGATCCTTGCCGAAACTGTGATGGGCCTCTTCCTCCACGAGCGTGAAGCCGGCCTTTTCGTAGATCTTGCGGGCGTCGGTCAGGATGTCGTTGGTCCACAGCATCATCCGCTTGTAGCCCACCCCGCGCGCGAAGCGCAGGCACTCATCCACCAGCCGATGGCCGATACCCAGCCCGCGCGCGCTGGCATCCACATAGAGCATGCGTAGCTGGGCGGTCTCCGCGTCGTGCCGCACGACGAACACCGAACCCACCGCCTTGCCGTCCTTCTCCGCAATCCAGCAGCGCTCGGCGCTCGGGTCGTAGTCGCGCAGGTACTTGGCGACGATCTCCGCCACCAGCGCCTCGAACTCGCTATTCCAGCCGTACTCGCGCGTGTACAGCACCGCCTGCTGGCGCACGACCCAGCCCATGTCGCCCGCCTGCGGGTCACGCAGGATGTAGCTCGGGGTCGATTCGCCGAGCAGGGCTTCGATCTGCGTCATGGCGTCCACCAGTTGCTGCTGGGTGGACTCGGTCATGCGGCCCAGCATCGCCGTCACCTCGTTGCGCGAGGCCAGGTTCAGCACCTCGAAGGTCGCCCGGCCGGCATCGGTCAGCGCCAGTTCGCTGACGCGGGCATCGGCCTGCGAGCGGGTCTTGGCGACCAGCCCCTGCTTCTCGAAACCGGCGATCACCCGGCTCAGGTAGCCGGCGTTCAGGCCCAGTTCGCGGCACAGGTCGGACGAGGTCAGCCCCGTGCGATGGGCCAGCTCGTAGAGGATCCGGGCTTCGGTGAGAGAAAACTCGCTTTCCAGCAGATGCTCGTGCAGCAGGCCGATCTGGCGGGTGTAGAAGCGATTAAAGCGGCGCACGGTTTCGGCGCGCGCAAGAACTTGCGGATTGGGAGACATGTCGGGGACGATTTATTTGCCTGAGGCAAATTATTGGTTGCTTAAGGCAAGCAAATCAAGCAAATAAATCAAGAAATTCCGATGGACGCGCTCAGTCCCTCGCGCCCGGTTTCAACACCAGCGCCAATTGGAGCGCGGTAGCGGCCACCGTATCCACCTCCGGCACATGGCCGTGCCGAATCCAGTGCAGCGCCACGTGGATGATGCCGCCCGCCACGCCGGCCAGCAGCATCGGATCGGGCTCGGGCGCACCCGGCAGCAGCGTCCGGGCGAGCAGTCCGCCGAATTCGCGCAGGGACCGCCCCAGCGCCTCGTCCACCAACCGGCTCACGCCCCGGATCTCCACCAGGAACACCCGGGCCGAGCGGGGCTCGCACTGCAATGTGCCGAAATAAGCACGCAGGATAGCCAGCGCGCGATGCTCGCCATCGCCGCCGGCATCCTCGCCCGCCTGTTCGATGCGCAACAGCAACCGGTGCGTGACCGTTTCAAACGAAGCCAGCAGCAACGCTTCGCTATTGGCGAACGATTCGTAGAAGTAACGCTCGGTCAGGCCGGCGGCTTCGCACACGGCCTTGACCGTGGCGTTCTGGTAGCCGCGTTCGCCGTAGACCTGCACGGCAGCGGCAATCAGCTGGGCGCGGCGCTGGGCGCGCCGCTCTTCGGCTTCGGCGCCGCGATAGCGGCGGGCGGGGATCAGCTCGGCAGTCATGGGCGCCAGTATGACATTCCCTATTGTCAGATGGCGTCTGACAACCTATGTTGTCAGAACTCCCAAGATCCGGATGCCCGTCATGACCGCCCCCACTCCCGATGACGCAGTCCTCGATGTCCTGATCGTCGGCGCCGGCCTGTCCGGCATCGGCGCCGCCCGCCAGCTCCAGCAGCGCTGCCCCGACAAGCGCTTCGCCATCCTCGAAGCCCGCGAGACCCTGGGCGGCACCTGGGACCTGTTCCGCTATCCCGGCATCCGCTCCGACTCGGACATGTACACGCTCGGCTACCGCTTCAAGCCGTGGCGCGGCGCCAAGGCCATTGCGGACGGCCCGTCCATCCTCAGCTACATCCAGGAAACCGCCGAGGAAGCCGGCATCACGCCCCACATCCGCTTCGGCCACAAGGTGGTGGGCGCGGCGTGGGACAGTCACGACGCCTGCTGGACCATCGACGCCGAACGTGCGCAAAACACCACTCTGGCCGCCCGCGTGCGGCTGCGCGCCCGCTTCCTCTACGTCTGCGCCGGCTACTACAGCTATGCCGAGGGGCACCACCCCGCCTTCCCGGGCGAGGAAACCTTCCGGGGCCAGATGGTGCACCCGCAGTTCTGGGATCCGTCGATCGACTATGCCGATAAGCGCGTGGTGGTGATCGGCAGCGGCGCCACCGCCGTGACGCTGGTGCCGGCCATGGCCGAGACCGCCGCGCACGTGACCATGCTCCAGCGCTCGCCCACCTATATCGTGACCCGCCCCGGCGAGGACGCCATCGCCAACAAGCTGCGGCGCCTGCTGCCGGAGCGGCTGGCCTACCGCGCCACGCGCTGGAAAAACGTGCTGCTGGGGATGTTCTTCTTCCAGCTCGCCCGCCGCCGCCCCGAGCGCGTCAAGCAGCGGCTGGTCAGCATGGCCGCCGCGCAGCTCCAGCCGGGCTTCGACGCCGCCACGCACCTGACCCCGCGCTACAACCCGTGGGACCAGCGCGTCTGTCTGGTGCCCGATGGCGACCTGTTCCAATCGATCCGTAACGGCCGCGCCTCCATCGTCACCGATCAGATCGAACGCTTCACCGAAGATGGCATCGTGCTGAAGTCCGGTCAGACGCTGCCGGCCGATCTGGTGGTGGTGGCCACCGGGCTCAAGCTGAACATGCTCGGGGACATCGCCGTCCATGTGGATGGCCAGCCGCGCCGGCCGTCCGAGCTGCTCGCCTACAAGGGCATGATGCTGAGCAACGTGCCGAACCTGGTGCTGGCCTTCGGCTACACCAATGCGTCCTGGACGCTGAAGGCCGACCTGACCGCCGAGTACGTCTGCCGGCTGCTCAAGTACATGGACCGCCACGGCCATCGCTACGCCCTGCCGCAGGTGGACCCGGACGTGCAGCGCGTGCCCTTCCTCGATTTCAGTTCCGGCTACGTGCAGCGCGCCGCTGCCGTGCTGCCGCGCCAGGGCCACCGCAAGCCGTGGCGCGTGTATCAGAATTATCTGATGGACATGCTGACGATCCGCCATGGCCGCATCGACGATGGCGTGCTCCGCTTCGACACCACGCAGGCCACCACGATGCCCACCCAAGACCCCCTCGCCGAAGCCCAATCATGAATGCCTTGCTGATTTTCGTACTCGTCATAGCGATAGTGGTGCTGGTACCGCTGGCGCTGCTGTTCCTGTTCACCTGGCGCACGGCACGCAAGATCGAGGCGGCCCTGCCGCCCACCGGCCGGTTCGTCGAGGTGCCCGGCGCCCGCCTGCACGTGGTGGAGCGTGGCGAGGGGCAGCCGGTGCTGCTGGTGCACGGCCTGGCCGGTCAGCTCGCCAATTTCGACTACGGCATGATCGCGCCGCTGGCGCGTGACTTCCGCGTGATTGCGGTCGACCGCCCCGGCGCCGGCTATTCCACGCGCACGCCCGGCGCCCCGGCGGACCTGCGCGCGCAGGCCGACACGCTCGCCGCGCTGATTGACCATCTCGGGCTGGAGCAGCCGCTGGTGGTCGGCCATTCGCTCGGCGGCGCCATCGCGCTGGCGCTGGCCACCTATCACCCGGCGCGCGTGGGCGGGCTGGCGTTGATCGCCCCGCTCACCCATCCGCCCGAGGTGGTCTCGCCGGTGTTCAAGGCGATGGCCATGCAGAGCGCGCTGATGCGCAAGCTGATCGCCTGGACGCTGCTGATTCCGATGTCGATCCGCAACCGCGAGCAGGTCATGGAGGTCGTCTTCGGCCCGGACGCGGCGCCAGCGGACTTCCCCACGCGCGGCGGCGGCCTGCTGGGGCTGCGGCCCGGCCATTTCCTCGGGGCGTCCGAAGACCTGCACGGCGTGGCGCACAGCCTGCCGCCGCTGCTGCCGACCTATGGCGATCTGAAGATGCCGGTCAGCATCCTGTTCGGCCGCGAGGACCGCATTCTCGATTACCGCGAGAACGGCGAGGCGCTGGTCGCGAAGCTGCCGGCAGCCCGGCTGACATTGGTGGCCGGCGGGCATATGCTGCCGGTGACGGCCGTCGAGGCCAGTGTCGATTTCGTGCGTAACGCCGCCGCCAGCCTGCGCGCGGCGGTGCCCGCCTGACCTTCCTGCCCGTGATGACCGAGGAGCCTGCCATGGCCAGTTCCGCTTCCCCCTCTCCCGCCCCCTCGACTGCGTCCGATCCCTACCAGCGCGACCTGCTCACCGCCTTCCGCGCCGTGCCCAAACTGCTGGCGGACGGCAACGACACCGAGCAGGTCTTCCTCATCATGCGGGCGCTGAACGGCCCGGCCATGCCGAAGAACTACCGCCGCCTGCTCAGTACGCGGCAGGGGCGGCGGCTGGCCTACCAGCGCATCGAACTGGCCGAGCGGCTCACCGACCCGGCCTTTATCGCCAGCTTCGCGCCGGGCACGGTGGGCGCCGCCTATCGGCAATTTCTGGAAAAGACCGGCTATAGCGCCGATGGACTGGCCAAGGTGTCGAACCTGAACCAGGAGCCGGTGATGGAGGACGCCTATCTGTGGTTTGGGCGCCGCACGCGGGACATCCACGACATCTGGCACGTCCTGACCGGCTATCGCGCCGATGAGAGCCTGGGCGAGGCGGCGCTGGTGGCCTTCAGCTACGCCCAGACCGGCGGCACCGGCTGGGCCTTCATCGCCGTGGCCGCCGCCCTGAAAAGCCTGCGCGTCTCGCGCAGCACGGCCTTCGCCCGCGCGGTGCTGGAAGGCTACCGCCGGGGCCGCCGTGCCGGCTGGCTGCTGGGGGAAGACTACGAAACCCTGCTGCACGAGCCGATGGACGCGGCGCGCGCCCGGCTCGGGATTGCCGAACCGGCGCGCTACCTGGCCTGCAACCCGGCGCAGGCCTGGACGGCGTAACGATCCGCCGGTTTATGGCGTAGGCTGCACAATCGCCATGCCGACATTGCCCCTGCCCGAGGCGAATGGGCTGCCCGGCAGCGGCGTCAGCAAGCCAGTCGTCGCATTGATCTCGAACCCATACACCGGCCCCATGTAGGACGGCGTGTAGAGGTAGCGGCCGTTCGGTTCGATCCGCAGGCGCTGGCCGGTGACGCTGGCGGGCGTGCTCCCGACACTGAAGTCGACCAACCCCGTCGCGAGATTGCGACGGAACACTTCGATGCTGTTACTCATCGAGCCAAGGACATAGGCGAACGAAGGCGCGAGCGCGACATCGGTCGGCCCGGCCGCGGCCGTCGGGAAGTCCGCGACCGCCGCGACCATCCCGGTGCTGGTGTCGATCAGGCCGATGCCGAGCGAATTGCTGAAAAGGTTCGCGAAGAACAGGGAACGGCCATCGGCAGACACGGCGCCCCCGCCCGGCCGGGCGCCAAGGCTCGGCGCGGTGTTCGGCCTGGACAGGACACCGGTCATCGCATCGAAAGGCATGCTCCAGAGCAGGTCCGGCATGGCGTTCATCGCGTAGACATACTGGCCGTCCGGGGACACGGTGAGCCCCGTCGTGGCACTCGACATGCCGCTCGGCTGCGTGGTCGAAGGCGTCAGCGCGTACGTCGCGGCGTCGATGCCATACGTTGCCACGGATACGAGCCCACCAACAAACAGCCACTTGCCGGACGGGTGCATGGCGATAACCTCCGGACCCGGCAGGGTCAGGGCCGTCGCCCCGGGGATGGCCGCCAGCGCGCCGGTGACCGGGTCCAGCCGGAATCCGACGACCGTGCTGTTGTCCCCCGCTATCGCATAGCCCACCAGTCCCGAGGGCAGGAAGGCGATGTCGTTGATCTGGTTCACACTCGGGAACGGACTGTTGGGCACGGCGGCCAGCACGCCGGTATTCGGATCGATCCGATAGACCGAAATCGTCAGATCGATGTTATTGGGCACCACCACGAACTGCGCCTGCACGCAGGTAATCGCCACGTTGGTGACGTTGGCGGCGGCGATGGTGCCGCTGCCGTTCTGCACCGTGCAGGTCTGGCCGGCCGGCTGGGCGAACACGGTGACGTTGTAGGGCGTGGCATCGGCCAGCCCGCTGGAGACGGTGAAGGCGCCGTTGGCGCTGACAACCGCCGTATCCCCATTCACGCCGGAAAGCGTCAGGCTCTTGCCCGCCGCCAGCCCGGACACCATGCCGCCGACGCTGTAGGTAGGCGGCGGCGCGGTCGGACGGGCCAGCGCGGCGTTGGCGCACAGGCGGGTGCCCGTGGGGGCGTCCGCGCAGGCGGCCAGCACGGCCGAGCCGGCCAGCCTGGCCGAAGACGGGCTGCTGACCTGTGCCGAGTGGCCGTCCACTGCCGGCGTCACGGGGAAGGTGGCGTCGCCGGTAGTCCAAGTCCAATTGGTCAGGTCGGCGATCCCATCGACACCGTCCGAACGCCTCACGGCTGCGGTCACGGTCTGCGCCGCCCCGCCAGCGGTCAGGGTCAGGTTCGACGGCGACAAGGTCAGCGTGTACGACTTGGCCGGCGCTGCCTGCACCACGAGATGGGTGACCGAGGTAGCGCGGCTGCCATCGGCCAACGTCGCCGTGGCGGTGATGTCGACTTCCCCGGCGTTCCGGGTCTGCACGGTGGCGTAGGTACCGACGAAGACCGAGGCCGAAACCCCCGTCGGCGCCTTGTCCGAAGCCGCCGTGACCACGGCGACCGATTCATCGGAAGACGTCCAGGCAAAGCTGGCGCCTTTGACCTCGCTCCCATCGGCGGCCAGCAAGGTCGCCTTGAGCGTCAAGCTGCTGCCCGCCACCGGCGCGCCGCTGGTCGTGTCGACCACCACCTTGGTCGCCGCTGGCGTGGCCGAGGGGGCCGGCGCGGCGTTGTCATCGGAGCCGCAGGCGGCAAGCACCGCAGCGGCAAGCAAGGCAATGCCGAGCGAGCGCGCGCCGGCAGGAAGACGAAGGAACATGGAACCCGACCCCGTAATGTGATTGGAATGGTTTGATCCGACTGGCTTATGGCGCCGGCTGGACAATCGCCATGGCAGCGTTGACGTTGCCCGTGGCGAACGGACTGCCTGGCACCGGTGTCAGCGCGCCACTGCCTGCGTCGATGGCGAAGCCGTACAGCGTGCCGTTGAGGGACGGCGTGTACAGGAAGCGCCCGTTCGGCTCGATCCGCAGACGCTGGCCGCTGATGCTGGCGGGCGTGATGGCGAGCGGCAAGGGGCCAAACATGGGGTCGATCCGCATCGTCTGGATATTGTTGCTCCCTGTACCAAGGACATAGACAAACTGGCCCGACGGCGTGACAGCGACGTCGATGGGACGCGACACCCCAATCAGCATGTCCATGACGCTCGTAATCGCCCCTGTGGCATCGAGCGTGCAGCTACCGAAGCTATTGGTGTCCAGGTTGGCGAAGTACAGCGCGCTGCCATCGCGTGACAGGGCCGTCCCCATCGGCCGTGAGCCAAGCGATGATCGGGTGTAGGCGAACGTAAGGGAGCCCGTCGCCACACTGACGGGAGCGTGCCACAACGCGTCCGTCGCGATGCTCGTGGCATAGACGTTCTGCCCGTCGGCGGACACCGCGACCCCGCCCGCACTGGCCGACCCGCCTGGGGACAGGCTTGACGTCAACTCCGCGGCTTGCGTCACGGGATTGACGGCAAAGCTCGCCAGCGTACCTAGGCCGCCGACATAGAGATGCCGGCCTGTCGGATCCACCGCGACGACCTGAGGCGCGAGCGGCGTCGGGGCACTCGCCGCCGCAATCATGGTCAGCCTGCCGGTGGCGGCATCCAGCTGGAAGGGGACGATCGTGTTGTTATCCACCATCACCGCATAGCCCACCCGGCCGGACGGCAGGAAGGCGATGTCGTTGACCTGGTTCACCGTCGGGAACGGGCTGTCCGGCACGGCGGCCAGCGCGCCGGTAACGGGGTCGATCCGATAGACCGACAGGGTCCGGTCTCCGCGGTTGGCCACTACCACGAACTGGGCCTGCACGCAGGTGATCGCCACGTTGGTGACGTTGGCGGCGGCGATGGTGCCGCTGTCGTTCTGGACGGCACAGGTCTGGCCGGCAGGCTGGCCGGACACCGTGACGCTGTAGGCCGAGGCGGCGGCCAGCGCGGTGGGCAGCGTGAAAGCGCCGTCGGCACTGATCGCCAGCGAATCGCCATTGGGGCCTGCCAGCAGCAGGCTCTTGCCAGCCGCCAGTCCGGACACCGTGCCACCCAGGGTGTAGGTGGGCGGCGGCGGCGTGGCCGGGCGGGCCAGCGCGGCATTGGCGCACAGGCGGGTGCCGGTGGGGGCATCGGCGCAGGCTGCCAGCACGGCGGAGCCGGCCAGCGTGGCTGAGGATGGGCTGCTGACTTGCGCCGAATGGCCGTCCGCTGCCTGCGTCACGGGGAAGGTGGCGTCGCCCGTGGTCCAAGTCCAGTTGGTCAGGTCGGCGATCCCATCGACCCCATCCGAGCGTCGCACGGCTGCGATCACGGTCTGCGCCGCCCCGCCAGCGGTCAGGGTCAGATTCGACGGCGACAGGGTCAGCGTGTAGGACTTTGCCGGGGCGGCCTGCACCACGAGATGGGTGACGGAAGTCGCGCGGGTGCCATCGGCCAACGTCGCGGTGGCCGTGATATCGACTTCCCCGGCGTTCCGGGTCTCCACCGTGGCATAGGTGCCGACGAACACCGAGGCCGAGACCCCGGCCGGCGCCTTGTCCGAAGCCGCCGTGACCACGGCGACCGACTCGTCCGAAGACGCCCAGGCGAAGCTGGCGCCCTTGACCTCGCTGCCATCGGCACCCAACAGCGTCGCCTTGAGCGTCAAGGTGCTGCCAGCCACCGGCGCGCCGCTGGTGGTGTCGACCACCACCCTGGTCGCCGCTGGCGTGGCCGAGGGGGCCGGCGTGGTGTTGTCATCGGAGCCGCAGGCGGTGAGCACCGCGGCGGCAAGCAAGGCGACGCCGAACGCGCGTGCGCCGGCGGAGAAGTGTGAAAACATGGACCCAACCCGTTTTTTTTTGATGTTTCGCCCGGCCTTGTTGACCGGTGCATTGCGCGCGACTGTAACAGCGCTGTCACGTTTTGACTGTCCCCAAATGGGGGGACTAGCGGGCGTAACGCCCACGGGGAAAACCCGGGTTGCAGCCCAACCCGGTCCCCATTTTGGGGCGCCGTTTTCCCGGGCTCGCATCCATATTGCGAAACCCGCCTATTCGGCCTATTACGTCAGGAAGCCCCGTTTTCTTGAATCGGCAACCTGGCAGCCCGGCTGCCCCGCGCATCATGCAAGAGCTTGCGTTTCGCACGCTGCTGTACCGCTTTTTCTTCTTCGGCTGGCTGTTCAAGGACGCCAGCCGGGGCGACCTGTTCGAGCGCGCGGCGGCGTGGCGCTTCAACCAGTCGCGCGCCCACTGGCTGCCCACCTATATGCGGCGCTGGCTCTGGTGCGGCCTGATCCTGTTCGCCCTCGGCGGCATCGCCGAATCCATGATGAGCGCGCCCGCGCTGTCGGCCATCTTCTACGTCCCTAGCGTGCTCAGCGTGCCGATCAACGTGGTGATCGGCGTGATCTGGGTGGGACTCAAGTCACTTCGAGGACCGTTGTAGGCGTCTCCCCCGCGTGCTGCACAGATCACCCTAATGCAGCAAAGGTCACGATTGTGTCATTCCTGACACATAGGCTTGCGGGTCTGCTGATGTGGCAGACCCGATCCAACCAGCCCTGACCCCATGAAACAAGCCAGTTTGACGACCGCCCTCGCGGCCGCGTGCCTTGCCGCGCTGCTGCTGGCCGCCTGCGGCGGCGACGACAACAAGCCCAGCCCGAGCCAGCCGCCCGCCGGCGATCCGCCGCCCGCCTCCGCGCCGGCCCCGGACAAGCGCTGCGCGCCCTGACCGTCCCTGACGGCACCTCTCCCCAACACTCCAGAACCCGAACAATGATCTCCCGCCGCAAGTTCTTGCAGGCGAGCATGGGCACGGCTTTCTCCGCCGCCGCCCTGGCCGCCTTTCCGCCCAGCATCCGCCGCGCGCTGGCCATTCCGGCCAATAACGCCACCGGCACCATCGCCGATGTGGAGCACGTGGTCATCCTGATGCAGGAAAACCGCTCGTTCGACCATTACTTCGGCACGCTCAGTGGCGTGCGCGGGTTTGGCGACCGCCTGACCATCCCCATGCCCAGTGGCCGCAACGTCTGGCAGCAGGCGCGCACCAACGGCTCGCTGATCACGCCGTACCACCTGAACGGCGCCGCCAACAACGCCCAGCGCACGGCCGGCACGCCGCACGCCTGGTCGGACAGCCAGGCCGCCTGGGACCACGGCCGCATGTCGCGCTGGCCGGTGGCCAAGACGGACACGTCGATGGGCTACTTCAAGGAACAGGAGATCCCGTTCCAGTTCGCGCTGGCCAACGCCTTCACGCTGTGCGATGCCTACCACTGCGCGATGCACACCGGCACCGACGCCAATCGCTCGTTCCACATGACCGGCACCAACGGCGCGATGCCGCTGAACCGGGCCTTCGTGAACAACGAGTGGGATGCCATCAACGGCGTGGCCGCCGACGCCAACATCGGCTACACATGGAAGACCTACGCCGAGCGGCTCGAGGAAGCCGGCATCAACTGGATCAGCTACCAGAACATGCCCGACGAATGGGGCGACAACATGCTGGGCGCGTTCCAGACCTTCCGCCGCGCCAACCTGAACTCGGGCTTCCCGGTGTCCAGCGGCGGCTCGCCGGGCGCCCCGTACACCAACACCGGGCAGGCCGTGCCGTACAAGGCCTATGACGCGGCCACCGACAACGCCGCCAATCCGCTCTACAAGGGCGTGGCCAACACGCTGCCGGGCACCCAGCCGGAGCAGTACCTCGACGCCTTCAAGCAGGACATCGCCAATGGCAAGCTGCCGGCGGTGTCGTGGATCAACGCGCCGTCGATCTACTGCGAGCACCCGGGGCCGTCCACGCCCGTGCAGGGCGCGTGGTTCCTCCAGGAAGTGCTGGACGCGCTGACCGCCAATCCGGACGTCTGGAGCAAGACCGTGCTGCTGGTCAACTTCGACGAGAACGATGGCTACTTCGACCACGTGCCGTCGCCGTCCGCCCCGTCGCGCAATGCCGACAGCACGCTGGCCGGCAAGACCACGCTGACCGATGCCGACATGGCCGCCGAGTACTACACGCAGTCGCCGCCGGTAGGCAGCACCAGCCAGCCGGCCCGCGATGGCCGCGTGTTCGGCCCGGGCCCGCGCGTGCCGATGTTCGTGATTTCCCCGTGGAGCCGGGGCGGCTGGGTCAATTCGCAGGTGTTCGACCACACCTCGGTGCTGCGCTTCCTGGAGGCCCGTTTCGGCGTGCAGGAGCCCAACATCAGCCCGTTCCGCCGCGCGGTCTGCGGCGACCTGACCTCGGCGTTCAACTTCAAGACGCCGAACAGCGAGGCGCTGCCCACGCTCGCCGGCCGCGGCTCGCGCGCTGCGGCGGACGCCCTGCGCGTGGCCCAGCAGGCGTTGCCGGCCGTGCCGGTGCCCTCCGACATCAACCTGCCGGAGCAGGCCACCGGCACGCGCCCGTCGCGCGCCCTGCCCTACGAGCTGCACGCCAGCGCGCGCGCCCATGTGAACGGCCAGGTGGAGATCCTGTTCGCCAACTCGGGCACGCAGGCGGCCGTGTTCCACGTGTACGACCGCAACGACCTGAACAGCATTCCGCGCCGCTACATGGTGGAGGCAGGCAAGAATCTGTCCGATAGCTGGAGCACGTCGGCCGCCGCGCCGGGCCAGTACGACCTGTGGGTGCTCGGCCCGAACGGTTTCCATCGCCATTTCAAGGGCGATACGACCGTGCTGGGCGGCGCGCTCGGTGTGGCGGAGGTGCGCGTCTGCTATGACATCGCCAATGGCGACGTCTACGTCGACCTGATGAACACCGGCAAGGCCGCCTGCACCTTCCGCGTGGCCCCGCTGGCCTATCGCACGGACGGTCCGTGGGAAGCCACGGTGGCTGCCGGCGGCACGCAGACGCTGCACTGGTCGCTGAAGGACAGCGGACAGTGGTACGACTTCGCCGTGACGACCCCGCACGACAGCGCGTACTACCGCCGCTTTGCCGGCCGCGTGGAAACCGGCCAGCACACCATCACCGACCCGGCGATGGGCACGGTCTGAGCAGCTTTTAATCCGCAGTAGCCATGCGGGGGTGTGACAGGAGGCTTAAACGTCACACACCCCGCATGTGCATCCCCCGACCTCCCGCAAGTCCCAGCACTCCGCACTTGCCCCTTATCGGTGGCAGAAATTCCGGGTTTGTTGACATATCATCACGCCCGGCGTGACGGGTGGCTCCACCCGGCGCACGCCACGGCCGTTTGGTCACGGCCTTTCCGTTCAACACACGTTCGATACATAACAGGCTCCGGACCGGCAACTCACACGCCGGCGACGCGCCATTCAGGGGAATACGATGAAACAGAACCGGTGGGCGCTCGCCCTTTCCATGGCCACGGCCCAACTGCTGACCGCCTGCGGCGGCGGCGACGATGCGGGCACCAGCGCCCCGGCGGCGGCGGCCCCGGCGGCGGCCATGCTCTCGGGCACGGCGGCCACCGGCGCGCCGGTCCAGAACGGCGCCGTCGATCTGCGCTGCGCCGCTGGCACGGCCTCGACCACGAGTGACGCCAACGGTGCATGGTCGGTTTCGTCCGCCGGTCTGGCGCTGCCCTGCGTGGCGCGCGTGACCGGCCCCGCCGGGCTGACGCTGCATTCCTACATTCAAGGTCCCGGCACGACCAACATCACGCCGATCACGGAACTGGTGGTCGCGGGCGCCGCGCAGAACCCCGACACCGGCACGGTGTTCAACGCGTTCAACCCCACGCTGGCCAGCCTGATGCAGTCCAACCTGGCCTCGGTGCTCACCCTCGTGCGCGCCCGTCTGGTCAACCTGGGCGTGGACACCAGCGGCCTGAACCTGCTGAACCAGCCGTTCAAGCCGGTGTTTGGCGATGCCTATGACGACAAGCTCGAAGCCCTCGCCATGCAGTTGGCCGCCCGCCAGACCTCGCTGGGCGCGATCTCGCAGGACGTGGCGCGTGGCGATGTGGGCAGTCCGGGCGCCGCGGGTGCCACGGGCGCAACCGGGCCGACTGGCGCCACGGGTGCGACTGGGGCGACGGGCAGCACCGGCGCCTCCGGCCCCTCGGGTGCCACCGGCACCACTGGCGCGGCAGGCCCCACTGGTGTGACGGGTGCCACGGGGGCCACCGGCGCCACGGGTATCACCGGCCCGTCCGGCCCGCAAGGCCCGACCGGCAACACTGGTGCTACGGGTGTCACGGGCGCGACCGGCGCCGCGGGGGCAACCGGTGCAACGGGTGCCACCGGCGCAACCGGTGCCCAGGGCCCGCAAGGCAATCAAGGCCAGGACGGCGCAACCGGCGTGTGCACGCTCGGCGAGGTCTGGCTGACCGCCCTGCCCTACCCGGAGAACTACGAGCTGGGCGGCATGGTCGCCAAGGGCCAGCTCCTGCCGATCTGGACCTATACGGCCTTGTTCTCGCTCATCGGCACCACGTATGGCGGCGACGGCACGACGAACTTCGCGCTGCCGAACCTGACTGGCCAGGCGCCGGCGAACCTGACCTATATGATCTGTACCGAGGGGCTGTTCCCGCAGCACATCTGACGGCAGCAGCACCGCCTCCGGCCACGGCAGCCCACACCGCCGTGGCCGCAAGATGCGCCACCCAACCCACCCCACCCCAAGCTCCATGCCACGCATCTGCCTGAACATGATCGTCAAGAACGAGGCGCCGGTCATCGCGCGCTGCCTCGCGTCCGTGCGCCCATGGATCGATAGCTGGCTGATCGTCGATACCGGCTCCACCGATGGCACGCAGCAGCGCATTGCCGCGTGCATGGCGGGCCTGCCGGGCGCGGTGCACGAGCGGCCCTGGCGCGACTTCGCCCACAACCGCAACGAGGCGCTCACACTGGCCCGGGCACAGTGCCAGCCGGACGACTACATCCTGTTCATCGATGCCGACGAAATGCTGGGCGTGCCGGACGGCTTCCGCTGGCCGGCGCTCGGCACGGATGGCTACCGGCTGCGCTGCGAACTGAGCGGCTGGCAGTACCAGCGCAACGCGCTGGTGCGGGCGGGGGTGCCGTGGCGCTGGGAAGGGGTGATCCACGAATACCTGACCTGCGATACCCCGGCGGTCTGGGACGACCTGCAGGGCCCATCCATCGTGGTCTCGCGCGACGGCGCGCGGGCCCGCGACCCGAACACCTATCTGCGCGATATCGAGGTGCTGGAGCGCGCCGTGGCCGACGCCCCGGACAACACGCGCTACCGTTTCTACCTCGCCCAAAGCTGCCGGGACGCTGGCCGGCCGGCGGACGCCCTGCGCCACTACCGCGCGCGGGCCGCCATGGGGGGATGGGACGAGGAGCAGTGGTTCGCCACCTACCAGTGCGCGGCGATGCTCGCGCTGGACGGCGCGCCGGCCGAGACGGTGACCGCGGCCTACCTGGCCGCCTATCAGGCCCGCCCCACCCGCGCCGAGCCGCTGTGCGACCTGGCCCGCTGGCACCGCCAGCGCGGGGAATACGCGCTCGGGCACCTCTACGCCCAGCAGGCGGCGGCGATGCCGCTCCCCGCCGACGCGCTGTTCGTCGATACCTCGGTCTACCGCTGGCGTGCGCTGGACGAGCTGACGGTCTGCGCCTACTACATCGGCGCCCAGGAACAAGGCCGCGCCGCGCTGATCCGGCTGCTCGCCGAAGGGGCGTTCCCCGAGTCTGAGCGCGCCCGAATCGAGGCGAATCGGCCGTATTACGGGATGTAACCCTCCCTCTGGTTCCCCTAGGGCGCTTCAGCGATACCCCTTCGGGTTCGTACTGGAATCCCGCACGTACGGATCGCTCGGCGCGATCCGGCAGGCGGCTTCGACATCGGCGGGCCAGAGTGGCACTTTGCTTGTGGCGCGGTGGACAAGACGGCCAATAAAGAAGAAGACGTGGAATGGGGACATGAACCACTTGAGGATAGGGTTCGATGCGTCTCTCGACACCAGCGCTATCCAGCCCTGATAGAGCGTCTCGCGCTTGTCGGCGATCGGCAGGCAAAATTCGAAACCCGGCGCGTCAATTACCGACTGCGGGCCTTCCTCCATGTAGCGGCGAATGAATTCCCAGTGGCGCAGGCAGTAGTCGCGGCAGGTCGAAACGTAGCCGAACCCGAACATTTCCTCGACAGTATGTTCGTTCTTCAGGACGAGGCCGCAGATGCCAAAGGTGTGCACGCCCGCAATATTGTTGTTGACCAGAAGGCTGAAATACACGTCATCCCAAGATGCTTCGAGCACTGTGTCGTCACCGCGAAATACGTAGACCATACGGTTGCAGCGGTTGAAGCGCATCGGGTAGTGCGTATAGCGGAACCATTCGCCGATCTTTTTATTGAAGGCGACAACGCCGGCGATGAGAAGTGAAAAGAGAATTGAGCAAAGGATCGTTGCAAACATCATTTCGAATTCATCGTGACGGTCCCAATCTGGATTCAGATAGCGGGCGATGGCGGTGTGAACGAACGAATTGATCATGAACACAGCTGCACTCACCCCGAAAATTCCAACCGCGCTCATCCCTCCGCGGTTTGAGTAGAGACCGTCGACCAGTTCCAGATAGGTAGAATTCATCCGGATCGCACGGCCCGATGCATGTGGGTCGGCACAGCGCCTGCGGATCGGCAGATGTGATTCACGATCTCGATCATTCAACGGACGTCGCTTTTTGCTCGTTGTAAACATCATGCCCTTGCCATTGCTCGATCGAAATCGGATTGCTCCGTGACAGAATCGGTATAGCGGCCCGACTCGAGCAAGCCCCAGTAGCAACGCTCTAGCCACTGTGCGAAATTGTCCCCCTTGAAGTGCGCGATCGCCATGCTTAGCGCAACCAGTACAACAGCTAGCACCAAACCCCAATAGGCCAAACTGAGTCCAGCGACCACTTTTGCCCAACCGTCGACAGCGAAGGCAGCCCAGAATGCAAAGGCGACAGCAGCAATTCCAGTAATACCCGAGATCGATTGCAGTATCGCCAGCGTCCATTGCCCGCGTTCCTTGCTTTGGATTGCATCCGCGAAATCCATCACCGCCACCACCCCAGACACCACCGCCATCAGCCCACCCGCCACGCGTAGCGCAATCCCTACACGTGCCGCCAACTCGTTACCCTTCACCCGCTGCACCATCCCCGTCGCATACATGTTCTGCCACGTCCCATATACCCTCACCACCTCACCCGCCCCAGCAGCCAGCGCCCCCACATACAACCCATACCCCAGACTCACCCGAACGTCCTGTGTCCACGTCTTCTGGAACGACAACGCCTGCGCTTCGGCTTGCAGCATCTGCTCCCAGCCCGCGAACTTCCACACTGCGTCGATAGCTGTCAGGATTCCCTGCGATACCGCGCCGTAAATCGGGATCGAGCTGCCGATCTTCAGTACGCCGTATTCGTGCAGGCTCTTTGGGGTTTTCACATGTTCGGCCAGCCAAGCGATTTTCTTGGTTGGGTCCTTGATGTTCGCGAGCGCCTTATCCATGTCGTCGGTGATAAACACGGCAATCTTCGCTTTCACATCCTTGGACGCAATGGCCATGTTGAATGCACCGATATTGCCGCTGGCGAAGCTTCCCGCCACCTGCCGTTCGGCGTATGCTGTCAACTGCCGGATCTGGTCGTTGCTCAGCGGCTTGTCGCTGCGCTTGCCTGCCTCAACGAGATTGCCGACGAACGTCTGTGCAAGGAATTTGATGGTGTCTCCCGCCTTGCCGCTGACATCGATCACGCCCACCGGCGTGCGCATCGTCACGCCGATAATCGCCATCCAGCGTGCGAGCGCGCGCTCGGCGGCGTTGTTGTTGTATTCGCGCAAGGCCGTGGCGATTGGAGCGGCAACGTGGACCAGCAAGCTGGCGACGGAGTCCGGTAGCAGCTTTCCATTGGTTTCCTGCTTCGCGGCGCGTGCTTTTGCCTTTGCGGCCCTCAGGCGCTCGGCCGTAGTCTTCAGTCTGCGTTGACGCAGGGTGTCGCCAATTTCCGCCGCCCCCATATCCATCGCCTCGGCGATGTCACGGACGGCGCTGTCGTAATCGGCCTTCGCCTTGTCCACCTCGTCTTGTGCCATAGCCGCCTTCACCTTCGCATCCCAGGCGGGCCTGAGCAGCGCCTGCATGTGCTGCTTGTACTGGTCCATCAGCGTTCCCCACAGTACTTTTTCCGGGTCCAGCGGCATGGCGGCCATCTCGCGGATCAGTGCGTCCTGGCGCAGCACCAGCGCTCGCAGCAGCAGATTGCTCTTGTCAGTGATGTCCCCCTTTAGCCATTGGAGGTAGACCGCGGCGCAGCCGTCGATTTGCTGGGTTGTGGCGATGCATCGCTGCAAGGTCTCCGCGTAGGCGTCGCCGCTTAGCGCATTGCTCCCATCGTGCGTGCAGTCGAGCTTGTTGGCGAGCAGGTTGCTCCGCATCCACGCGGCGTGGGCCTTCGCCAGGGGTTCGACGTGCTGGGCCTGGAGCGCGTCAGACTGCGTTTTGAACTCATTGCGCCACGCGCTATGGAGTTCCGGCTTGAAGCGGCGCAGATATTCGCCCCACGATTCATTCTGGGCAGACTGGATCGTCTGCGGCGAAGGATTCCGGATCGCCGCATCCATTTCCTGTTTTCTCTTGACGTCTTCCGGTGTGTCCGGCGGTGCGGCCATTCCCCCGCGCGACGCCGTGTCTTGGCTCGCAACTTCGTAGCTGACCTTGAGGTAGTCCGCAAGGACATCCGCCTTGTGGAACACTTGGAGTTTCACCTTTTCATCATTGGATTGCCGGAATGACTTGATGGCACCATCCAGTGCAGCCAGATTCCGGTGCGTGGTGGGATAGTTGCCGTAGCCGTTTTTCTTGTCGTACTTGCCGGCTGGCACGTACGTGTCCAGCAAGCGCTCCTGATGCCAGTGGATCAGGGCGGCGAGGTCCTGCGCAACGCCGGCCGGGTCGTCCAGTGCGATGATCGCGGCCTGCATGTCCGGGCTGCGACGCCGACAAGCTGATTGGGTGGCATCGGTTCGCCCTACGCGCCCACTAAAGTTGGGCGCGGAAGGCGGCATGAAGGCGCGGGGGCCGATGGGTGCCGATTTGGCGATAGCTACGTAGTCGGCCACGGTGGTGGCCAGGGCGCCGATCGGCACCGCATGGGGCGTGTTGCCCCGGGCGTTGCCGGCTGGCTTGCCTGGTGAGGTTTGGTGCGCCTTGGCCCACGCGCCCGCATCGAAGGCACGCATATGCAGTTCACGCAGCGGCTTGCCGGCGGCCCCCCTGTGCGCGTCCATGACGCTTCGCGTCCATTGCACGTCGGAGTAACCGAACCAGACGATGCCTGCCTGCGTGGCGTCCGGGATGCCGATGCATCCGGCGAGTTCCACGTGTCCGGCGTCACTGCAAGGCTTGAGCGATCTTGAGCTTTCCGATACGACGGTCGCCGCGGGAATGCTCCTGTAGTAGCCATCCTCTGAGATCCAGTAAGCGTCCATTCGATCGCGTTTTTCGTCATACACATACAGGTAGCCGCAGCGTAGCAAGCGGGTCGTGTAGCGCGCGCTGCCATGCAGCGTCAGGTCCTGCTTCTGGCCTTTGCCGACGCTGCGGGCGGTGTCTTCGACCTTCAAGGGCGCGGTAACTGCCGGCAGCCCCATGTCGATGGGCGCGACGGCATAGCGCACGGGCAGGATGAGCAGGCCACGCTTGTCGCAGTAGCCGCATGTCTTTTCGATGGCCATAGACGTCAGGTCCCCAAGGTTCGCGTGTTTGAACTGGCGGCAGGGGCGATGCGACGCCCCGCGCGCTGCACGGTAAACACTTTTCCATGGGGGGAAAACGGCCTTGCCCGACTATTCAGCCGTTTCTTGTCGAAGGTCGACCGTCCCGCAAAAATGAGACTTGTCGCATATGGCTATCGCGTTGCGCGTGCTAGCTACCCCAACAGCCGCCGCAGCTGCACCGCCACGTCCTCGGCGGCAGAAACCGGCAGCAGCGGCACGCCGATGCCGTGGTGCCAGTCGAACAGCGCCTGGCTGTGCTGGCTGGCGAAGCTGCCGATCTGGTCACGCAGCGCGGCGCGGCCGAAGCCTAGTTCCACCTGCAGCTCGCCGTCGCTGACCACGAGGTGGCCGGAATCGGGCAACTCCAGCAGGAAGGGGTCGTAGACCAGCACCGACAGCACGTCATTACGGCTGCGCAGCGCCAGCATCAGCCGGCGCGTGCGGTCGTCGGCGCCGTCGAAGTCGCTGATGACGATGACGAGATGGTCGTGGCCCGCCAGCCGCACCGCGCGCTCCAGCGCTGCGTTGAACTGGTCGGCGCCGCGCCGGGCGGTTGCCTCGGCATGCAGGCGGCGGTTATGGGCGACGAGGTCGCCCAGCAGGTGCAGCACGGCGTCCCGGCTGCGGCGCGGCGCGCTGGCGGTCAGGTCGGTATCGCCGAACAGGATGCCGCCGACGCGATCACCATCGGCCACGATGCGCCACGCGGCCAGTGCGGCCACTTCTGCCGCCACGACCGATTTCATCGCGCGCCGGCTGCCGAAGAACATGTTCATGCGCTGGTCCACCACCAGCAACACCGGGCGCTCCTTCTCCTCGGCATAGACGCGCACGTGCGGCTTGCCGGTGCGAGCCGTCACGCGCCAGTCCATGGTCCGCACATCGTCGCCGGGCAGGTAGCCGCGCACCTCCTCGAAGGCCAGCCCGCGCCCGCGCACCCGTGAGCCGTGCCGGCCGGACAGCAGGCTGTGCACCGGCTGGCGCGTGCGGAAGTGGAAGTCGCGGGCGGTGGCCTCCAGGGCGGCCAGCGCGTTCATGTCGACGTTGACGCCCGGCGTGGCGGTCGAGGGGGCCGGCCCGGCGCCAGTGGCGGCTCGGTCGCGGGCGGCGAAGTCGCGCGGCATGGTGGGGTGGCTGTCAGGCCACGGCCACGCGTTGCAGCAGGCGGTCGATCACCGCATCGGCGCTGACGGACGCGGCGTGGGCCTCGTAGGACAGGATCAGCCGATGGCGGAACACGTCGTGCACCACGGCCTGCACATCGTCCGGGGTCACGTGATCGCGCCCGCGCAGCCAGGCGATGGCGCGCGCCACCTTGTCCAGCCCGATCGACCCGCGCGGGCTCACGCCCACCTGAATCCAGCGCTTGAGGTCATCGTCAAACTGGCCCGGGTCACGCGTGGCCTGCACCAGCGCGACGATATAGCGCTCCACCGGCTCACTGACGGCAATGCCGTGGATGGCCGCCCGCGCCGCGAACACAGACTCGGGCGAGAGCTTGTCCGCCGGAGCGCCACCAGCGGCCTGCGGCGGCGGCGCTTCCTCGCTGCGCGCCAGCCGGATGATCTCGGCCTCCGCGCTGGCCTCGGGGTAGCCCACGTTCACATGCATCAGGAAGCGGTCCATCTGCGCCTCGGGCAGCGGATAAGTGCCCTCCTGCTCGATCGGGTTCTGCGTCGCCATGACCAGGAACAGCGGCTCGAGCTTGTGCGTCTGGCCCCCCACGGTCACCTGCCGCTCCTCCATGGCTTCGAGCAGCGCGGCCTGCACCTTGGCGGGCGAGCGGTTGACCTCGTCGGCGAGGATCAGGTTGGCGAAGATCGGCCCGGCCTGGAAGCGGAAGTCGCCCCGGCCGGCGTCCGTCACATAGATATCGGAGCCGGTGATGTCGGCCGGCAGCAGGTCGGGCGTGAACTGGATGCGCGAGAGCCGCGCGTCCAGATGGCGCGCCAGGCTCTTGATCGCCCGGGTCTTGGCCAGCCCCGGCAGGCCCTCCACCAGCAGGTGGCCATCCGCCAGCAGGCCGAGCAGCAGCCGTTCGATCATGCGCGCCTGCCCGACGATGGACTCGCCCATGCGGGCCTGCAGCGTGAGGATGTCGTCGCGGGCGCTCATCGGCCGCCTCCGGTGAACCAGCGGTAGTAGGGATTGTCGGGGTCGGCCTGGATCGCCTCGGTGATGTGGTGGCTCCAGGCTTGCCGGTTGCCCTCGTAGGCGTCCAGGCCGGCGGCGTAGAAGGTCTGGAGGTTGTCGCGCTCGCGGCGGATTGCCTGTTGCAGGGCATCGTCGCCGCCGGTGAGCGGCGGGTCCGATTGCAGCGCCAGCAGCTCGCGCAGCACCGGCACGAACGCCTTCTGGCGCACCCAGCCGGTGTACTCGATGCGCGGGCGGTCATCGGTCACGGCGGGCGCGTCGCCGGCAAACCAGTCGAGGCCATCGCGGTCCGTAATGTAGGTGGCCAGCAGTGCCGCCGGCGAGGCCACGCCGACGGCGCGCAGCGCGCTGGCGACTTCGGGCTGCTGGAAGCGGGCGGCGATCGTCGGCGCATCGAGCTTCAGCGGTTCGGCCGAGCCCACCAGCAGCATCTCGTGGAGTTCGGTAGTCCAGAGCGAGGCATGCGGGAAGACGTCGAGGAAGCTGCGCACCAGCGAGCGGGTGTCGTCGCGGTTCTGGGTCGGCAGCGGCAGCCACTGGGCGACGATGCCGCCCGGTTGCAGGCGGCTGGCGGCCAACTGGTAGAACTCGCGCGAATAGAGGTTGACCACGCCGCTCGCGGACGGCGGCGGCGGCTCCAGCGTGACGAGGTCGTAGCGCTGCGTGCCCTGCAGCAGTTCGCGGCGGCCGTCGCGCAGGCGGATGTCGATGCGCTTGTCGTGGCTGGCGTCGAAATTGCCCCGGAAGTTCGGCGCGGCGCGCACCACGGCTGGCAGCAGCTCCGCCACCACGCGGTGTTCGAGGCCCGGGTACTGGAGCAGCGCGCCGGCGGTAATGCCGGTGCCGAGCCCGATCACCAGCGCCGAGCGCGGCGTGCCGTTGTGGACGATCAGCGGCAACAGCGCCTGCAGGCGCATATAGCGCAGCGACGTCATGGTATCGCCCGAGTTCGACACCCCTTGGATATAGAGCCGCCGGAAGCTCTGCGTGCCCTTGGACTGCTCGACGACAGCCACCGTGGCGCCCCGGCTTTCTTCGTAGAACACCAGTTCGCCGCCACGCGCCTGCGCCAGCAGGCGAGCCAGCCGGTCTGCGGGCGTGGCCACGGCCACCATCAGCGTGATCACGGCCAGCAGCGGAATCGCCACGCGGGCGCGACGCGTGACGCCATCGCCAAAGGCCATCGCCAGCACGGCTACCAGCGCGCTGGCGGCAGCGAGCACGCCCAGCGTATGCACCACGCCAATCCACGGCACCAGCACCACGCCGGCCAGCACCGATCCGGCGATGCCGCCCAGCGTGTTGAGCGCCAGCACGGCGCCCAGCCCGGCCCCGACCCGTGCCGGATCGACCGAGAGCCGCACCGCGTACGGAAACGCCGCGCCCAGCAGCACGGTGGGCACGAAGACGATGCACAGCGCCGCCACGGCAAAGCGCACGCTGGAGGCGGCGAGCAGGTTGCCCGTGCCCTCCAGCACCCGCGCGTAGGCGGCGGTTTGCAGGGCCGGCAGCCATTCCCCGAGCCACGCGAATTCGACCAGCGCCACCAGCCCCGCCCCGACCACCAGCAGCGCGAAGGCACTCCACGGGTCACGCGAACGGTCCACGCGGCGCGCCACCAGCGCGCTGCCGAGCACCAGCCCGGCCAGATAAGTCGCCAGCACCACCGCGAAGGCAAACGCCCGCGTACTCAGGAACTGGACGATGGCCTGCGACCAGACCACTTCATAGCCCAGCGCGATGCCGCCCGCCACGGCGTAGAGCCCCAGCGCCAGCCGCCGCTGCGCGGTGCCCGTGGCAGGCGCGATGGATGGCGAAGGAGAGGCAACAGCGACGGCCTGCACGCGCCGGCTCTGCCAGAGCGCCCCGGCACCAGCCAGCAGGTTCAGCCCTGCCGCCGCGCAGGCGCTGCCGAACACACCGAGCAGCGGAATGGCGACGAACGCCGCCAGCAGCGTGCCGGCAATCGCCCCGGCGGTATTGGCGGCATAGAGCCGCCCGCCATGGGCGCCAAGTTCTCCGGAAGGACGGATCGCGCGCAGCAGCACGGGCATGGTGCCGCCCATGGCTACCGCCGGCAGGGCCACCAGCAGCACGGGCAAGGCCCACGCCACGATGCCGGCGCGGGTTTCCAGCCACGCGAACGGCGCCGCCGCGTGGGCCAGCGCCAGGGTAGCGCCCAGCGCCAGCACGGCAATCGCGCATTCCAGCCACAGGTAGAGCCGCCAGGGCGAAGCGGCGCGGTCGGCCCATCGGCCAATGGTCCAGCCGCCCAGCGCCAGCCCGGCGAAGAACGCGCTGACGCCGACGGTGACGGCGTGCACATCCACGCCGAGCACCAGCGAGAGCTGCTTGACCCACAGGACCTGATAGACCAGCCCGGCTGCGCCGGACAGGACCAGCAGCGCGGCGGGCACCCGCCAGGCCGTGCCGGCCCGCACCGCCGCCTGGGCGGCGGTGCGCGTGCCACGACTCTGGCGCGCGCCCATGGCGGGTTCCAGCTTCCGGTCCGCCGCCGTCACTTCTTCTGCGGTTGGGCGGACTGCGCCTTGGCCATCTGCTCGGCCACCTTGCGTTTCACGCTTGCCTCGGCCTGGTCAATCGTGAAGCTGGCCGGCAACTGGCTGGGCGGATAGTCGACAAAGGTCTGCAGGAACTGGATGGCGCGCCGGTTACCCTCGATGAACAGGTACGGGTTCTCGGTTTCGAGCTGGTGGTAAAGATTGGTCGGCCCGGTGTCCGCGCGCTCGTAGGGGTCCATGCGCAGGTTGAAGTACTTTGGCGCGCGCAGGCAGGTGAACGGCTCCTTCCAGACCTCGAAACCGCCCCGCGCCCGCTGCTCGCAGAACACCACCTTCCACGCGGTGGGCTGAGTGGCGCCCTGCGTGAGCACGTCATAGCGCATGGCCACGAGTTCGGCATCGTCGTTGAAGTAGAAGAACTCGTTGCGCGCACTCCTCTCGGTCTGGCCAGTCAGCATCGGCAACTGGTTGTAGCCGTCCAGGTGGACCTTGGCGCTCTTGCCGCCCAGCGTGGTGCCCTTGACCAGGCGATCCTTGACGTCGCCGTCACCGGCGGCGGCCAGCAGCGTGGGGAACCAGTCGAGCCCGGACATCAGCCCGTTGGAAACCGTACCCGGCTGGATCTTCCCCGGCCAGCGGATCATGGCGGGGACCCGGTAGGCGCCTTCCCAGTTCGAATCCTTCTCGCTACGGAACGGCGTATTGGCGGCGTCCGGCCAGGTGAAGAAGTTCGGCCCGTTGTCCGTGGTGTAGACCACGATGGTGTTGTTGGTGATGCCGGCGTCATCGATCGACTTGAGCAGCTTGCCCACGTTCTGATCCATCTCCCACATGCCGTCCGCGTACTCGTGGCCGCCGCCCAGCCCGGCCTTGCCGCGGTACTCGGGGCGCACGTGCGTGAACAGGTGCATGCGCGTGAAGTTCATCCACAGGAAGAACGGCTTGTCCCCCTGCGCCTGCTTCTGGATGTACTGGATCGCCGCGCCGGTGGTTTCGTCGTCGATGGTCTCCATGCGCTTGCGGTTCAGCGGCCCGGTGTCCTCGATCTTGCCGTCCGCGGTGCTGTGGATCACGCCGCGCGGGTTGTAGTACTTGAGGAAGTCGGGGTTGTCCTTGGGCCAGTACGGGCGCTCGGGTTCCTCCTCGGCGTTCAGGTGGTACAGGTTGCCGAAGAACTCGTCGAAGCCGTGCTTGGTGGGCAGGAAGCGGTCCTGGTCGCCCAGGTGGTTCTTGCCGAACTGCGCGGTGTTGTACCCCAGCGGCTTGAGGGCCTGGGCGATGGTGATGTCGCGGTCCTGCAGGCCCACCGGCGCGCCTGGCAGGCCCACCTTGGAGAGCCCGGTGCGGAACACGGTCTGTCCGGTGATAAAGGTGGAGCGGCCCGCCGTGCAGCTGTTCTCGGCGTAGTAGTCGGTCAGCATCATCCCTTCCTTGGCGATGCGGTCGATGTTCGGCGTCTTGTAGCCGACCACGCCGTGGCTGAACGCGCTGACGTTGCCGAGGCCGACATCGTCGCCAAAGATCACGACGATGTTGGGCTTGCCGCTGCGTGCGCCAGCCGGGGCGGCGGCCACCGGCGAGGCGCCCTGCGCCGGGGCGGTGGCCGGGACGGGGGTGGTGGGGGCAGGTGTCGTCGATGTCACGGGCGGCGGCGCTGCCGGGGCCGGGGCCTGAGCAGCCGGGGCGGCCGGGGCCTGCGTCTCGGCAGGCTTGTTCTCATCGGCCCGCTTACAGCCCGCTATCGCGAGCGCCGCGACGACGGCCGTGGCCGCGAGTTGCCAGCGGCGCGCCGTAGCCCGCTGCGAGGGAAGTCCTTTCGCGTTCATCGATTGACTCCGGTTGAGGAAAGTTGGGCGGACAGCGAGGTCGCGCTGTCCTGGGGCGGCTGCATCGCGGTGGCCGGCTGCTTGCGCAGGGCCGTCCATCGGCTGTCATCCATCACCAGCCGGAAGCCGAGGTGCGACATGCTGGTGTACGGGTCCGTGCCGCGCCGCGCACTGGGGCGGTAGCTCAGGCAGAAGTCCTCGTTGCAGAGGAAGGAGCCGCCGCGCGTGACGCGCCGGGGCGCTTTCACGGGCACGCCGGGTTCGCTCGGGTCCCAGGAGTCACGGGGGCCGGCCGGGTTGAGCACCACGGTCTTCATCTCGGCGGCCTCGCGGCGGAACTGGTCGGCGCGATACCAGTCGGCCACCCACTGCCACGCATTGCCGGTCATGTCATAGAGCCCGTACCCGTTGGCCGGGAAGGTGCGCACGGGGCTGGTGCCCGCCGCGCCGCCGGCCTTGGCGCTGACCACCGGGAACGGCTGCACCTGCTGGCCCTGCCAGACGTTGGCCATCTGGCGGCCATCGGGCGCGAACTGGTCGCCCCAGGCGTAGGTGGCCTGCTCCAGCCCGCCGCGCGCCGCGAATTCCCATTCGGCCTCGGTCGGCAGGCGCTTGCCGGCCCATTTGGCGTAGGCCTCGGCGTCCTCATAGGACACCTGCACCACGGGATGATCGTCCTTGCCCTCGATGCTGCTGCCGGGGCCGGTGGGATGGCGCCAGTCCGCACCGGGCACGAAGCGCCACCAGCGCCAGTTCTCGCGCAGCGGCACCGGGCCATTGGTGGCGACGAAGACCATCGCGCCGGCCACCATCGCGCTATCGGGCGGACGCGGCGTGCCGGGCGGAAGCTGGACCTTCATGGTCTCCCAGTCAGGCGCGCGCTCGGCTGTGGTCAGGTAGCCCGTGGCGGTGACGAACTTGCGGAATTCGGCATTGGTGACGTGATGCTGGTCCATCCAGAAGCCCGGCACGCGCACCTTGTGGGCCGGACGTTCATTGGGCTGGGCCATCTTGTGGTCGCTGCCCATCAGGAACTCGCCGCCGGGCACATGGACCATGCCGAGCGGCCCGCTGATGCCATCGCCCGGCTTGACGGCCGATGCACCCGCACCCGCGCCTGGACCGCTGCGCGAGGCATACCAGTACGAGCCACCCGCGCCAGCCAGCGCCATCGCGCCCGCCAGGGCCACCAGCCAGAGTCGGCCGCGCCATGTGGATTCGTGGGCCACCTTCGCACCCAACTTAGCTTTCCCTCGCTGCCCCTGTGACATGCCACCCCTCGTCCAGTGCACTTCAGTGAACACTGAGGAGTTTGCAGGCTCCATGCAGCGAAAGGAATGCAAACTTTTTTTGTGCGATCTGAATGATTTCGGAAAAGAACTAGTCCTGGCCGGGACCTTGGCCGGGATTCAGCGGCGGCAGGCCGGAGCGGTGCCAGAGGTTGCTGCACGTCTCCGTGGTGCGATGCCAGCGGGCGCGCCATGCGGCACTGACGGCACCGTGCCCCCTACGCCATCGCCAGATCCCGTAGCCAAGCGCCAGCACCGCGAGGACGATGGCGCCGGTCATGCGCCAGTCGACCTCGTCGAGCCAGGCCGGCGGGCGCCATGCCAGCCCGCCCGACGGCGACAGCCCCAGCCCGGGTGCCGCGCGCGCCACGTTCACGGTCACCGCCGGGGCCGTCGAGGCCGCGCGCCTTCCCGTGGCGGCGTCGTACCAGCTCACCGGCACCGCCGGCAAGGTGTGGCGGCCGCTGTCCTCGAACACATAGGTAATGGTTTCGATGCGGCGCCCACCGGAGGCGTCGTCCTGCAGGACCGGATCGGCACGGAACTGGCGCACGCCGCGCGGCGGCTGCAGGGCGGGCGGGGCCGGCGGGGCGATCATCATCGCTGGGGTGCCCGGCGCGACGATGGTGATGGTGCGCACCAGCGCGTCGCCAGCGCGCAGCTTGGTGTCCTCGTCGATGGGCTTGTCGAACTGCTGGGTCACCTGGAGCGCGCCAGCCGGAAGCGTCGCCGTGCCCTGCCCGCTCTTTCCCGCCTGCCCGCTGGCGTGGATCGTCGTCGGCGGCAGCGTGACGGTAGCCGTCTGCGGTTTGCCATCGCTCCCGGCGTGGGTGAAGCGGAACTCGATGGGCGGCAACGCGAAGTCCCCGGCGCCCTGCGGCGTGACCACGTAGGTCTTGCGGATGCCCGCGAAGCTGGCGCCGTCGAGGGTCTCGGTGGAGTTGATGCCACGGTCGTCGGGCATGGTCACCACCGCGCCCGGGATCTGCAGCACCGGGAAGGCCGGCGCGGACAGGAAGAAATTCGGCGCGAGCACGGTGACTTCCACCTGCACCGACTGGCCCGCCACCACCGGCTGCGGCCCGACCACCTTCACGTGCACAGTGGGCCCGGCCGCGTGGGCGAACGTAGCGGCACACAGCAGGACCACGCCCACGGCGTGACGCATCCGGCACCCGCTCATGGCTTGCCCTCCTGCAGCGCGAACTTGCGCGCCAGCAGCTCCGTGGGCGAGGTCTGGATCGCCCGCATCCACATCTCGGCGTTCTGCTGCACGCGGCCCATCTGCTGGGTCTGGTCGCTGGGCGGCGGCGGGGGCTTGCTCGGGTCGTCGACAATCTTGTCTGGCGGGATGTCGGGCGACTCCTCGTCGCTTTGCGGGGGCGGCTTGCGCGCCAGCATCTGCGTCATCAGCGCGAGGTTTTTCTGCGCCGGCTGCCAGCCGGGCCGCTGTTGCAGCACCAGCCGATAGCGCGCCGAGGCTTCCTTATATTTTTCCTGCCGCGCCAGCGCGTTGCCGAGGTTGAACTGGCCATCCGTCGTGTTGACCTGCCCGAAGGCGCGCGCGGCCTCCGCGTACTGGCCGTTGCGGTAGTAGGCCACGCCGCGCCACATCGGATCGGTGAAGCGCTGCGCGGCGGTGGCGTAATCGCCGCGTTCGAACGCGCGCCGGCCTTGCTGGTCGGGGGTAAGCCAGAGGTTGGCCCAGGTCCATGATTTCTCTTCGGCCTGGGCTGGAGCCTGAGCCTGTGCAGGCGCAGGCGGCGCGCCAAGCGCCATCGCCACGGCCAGCCCGGCGATCCATCGCACGGACCAGCCCTTGCGGAACCAGAGCACGGCCAGCAGCGCGATGGGGATGGTCAGGGGCCAGCCGGCGTCGCGCCAGCGCTGCGTGTCACTGGCGTGGGTCTGCTCCACATGCGATTGCACATGGCGCTGCACCCAGGTCACGTCGGCGTCGCTGTCCGTGGTCAGCGTGGCCACCGGGATACCGCTGTCCCGCAGCGCGTGCAGGCCATCGGCATCGAGCCCGGGCGCGGCGCCGTCGCCCGCGCGCAGCGGCCCGCCCTCCGCCGTGCCGATGGCGAGCACCACCACCTGCGTGCGCCGGCTGCCGTGCTGCGCCTGTATCGCCTTGGCGGCGCCGCCTTCCACGCCATCGGTCAGCAACAGGATCGTGCCGGGCACCGGCTCCTTGGCGAGCGCCGTGTCGACGGTGCGCACGGCCAGCGCGGTGTCCTTGCCGGGCACCGGCATGATGCGGGTCTGGAGCGCATCGACGAAGGTCTGGAGCAGGTCCGCATCGTCCGTCAGCGGCAGGACCATATGCGTGGAGCCGGCGTAGGCGTACAGCGCCGTGCGGCCGCCGTCGCGGTGCGCCAGCAGCGCCTTGACCTTGAGCTTGGCGCGCTCCAGGCGGGTGGGACTGACGTCGATGGCGTCCATGGTCGTGCCGAGGTCGATGGCGATGGCCAGCGGCGCCTTGTCAGCCAGGAACGGCGGGCGCTCGCGCTCCCAGGTGGGGCCGGCCAGCGCGATGGCGCCCAGCGCCAGCAGCGCGGCAATCCCATGCACGGGGCGCACTGCGCGGCGGCGCTTCTCGCCCACCACGAGGGCATCGAGCAGATGCGGGGCGATGGTGCCGCGCCAGCGCCGGCGCACATCGCCCTGCCGCCCCACCGCCCACGGCAGCCACACGGCGGCCAGCAACACCAGCAGCCACCAAGGGCGCAGGAAGTGGAACTGGGCGAGCGATTCGAACAATGCGCTCATGCGGCAGGCTCCCGGGAGGCGCGTGGGGCGGCGCGGAAGGTCCAGCGCGCGTAAGCGGCCATCGCCAGCTGGTAGCCCAGCACGATCAACACGGCCACGCCGAGCGGCCACATGAACAGCTCGCGGCGCGGGCGCCAGCTCAGCGTCTTTTCCTGATGCGGGGTGACGCGGTCCAGCGTGGTGTAGATCGCCGCCAGCGCGTTCTGGTCGGCGCCGAAGAAATAGCGCCCGCCCGTGCTACCGGCGATGCGCTTGAGCATATCCAGGTCGACCTTGGCCTCGCCCGTGGCCGCCGGGTCGCCGATGCCGATCGTATGCACCACCACCCCGCGCGTGCGCGCAATCTCGGCGGCCTGCGCCGGCGGCATGCGGCTGGCGGTGTCGTTGCCATCGGTGAGCACGATCATCACCTTCTCGGCGGCGTGGCTGTTGTCGAACAGCTTGATGCCGAGGCCGATGGCATCGCCCAGCGCCGTGCTGGCGCCGGCCATGCCCGGCACCATGTCCGCGATCAGCGTGCGCACCAGCGCGTGGTCCAGCGTGAAGGGGGCGAGCGGGTACGGGGCGTCGCCGAAGACGATCAGGCCGATGCGGTCGCCGGGGCGGTGGGCGACGAAATCCCCCACCACCTGGCGCACGGCATGCACGCGGGTGTCCAGCGCACCGGCGGTATCGCGGAAGTCGCGGGTGTCCATCGACTGGGAGAGGTCCAGCGCCACCAGCAGGTCGCGCACGGGCTCCTTCTTATATAGAGGGGGCTCCAGGAACTGCGGCCGGGCCAGCGCCGTGACCACCAGCGCCCAGGCAATCGGGGCCAATACGCGCTGGACGAGGTTGCGGCGCGGCACGTGGGCGCCGGTGGCCGGCTTCAGGCCGACCGCATCGGCCACTTCCTCGAAGAACGGCAGTCGCACGGAGGCGCTGCGCTCCCGGTACGGCGGCAGCCGCCACCAGACCAGCAGCGGCAGGGGCAACAGCACGAACAGCCACGGATAGGCGAAGACGATCATTGGCGGTTGGGCGGCGAGTCCCGGCTATCCCGGCTATCCCGGCTATCCCGGCTATCCCGGCTATCCCGACGGTAGGCGGCGATCCACCGGCGGCAGGCATCGGCTGTGGCATGGGCCTGTTGCGGCGGCCACGCGGCCAGCACGGTGGCGCCCCGGTACTCGGCGTCATCGACCAGCGCGGCGAGCCCGGGCACCGCGTCGGCGGCGGTGCCCGCGTGGGCGTGGAGGAATTGGTGCCAGCCGGCGCCGGACAAGGGCGCGACGGCCTCGCGCGGCCATTCGGCCAAGGCCACGCGCTTGAGCAGTTCGGCCAGCGCCAGCAGGGCCTGCGCCCGGGCGTGGTCGTCGCCGGCCAGCCGGGGCGTCCAGCGCGTCAGCTCCGCCAGCGCCGCGCGTCGATGCCGATTGGCATACCAGCGCCGCCCGGCGCGCCAGCCCAGCCAGGCAAGACCGGCCAGGATGACCAGTCCCACCACGAGCCAGCCGATGGTCTGCGGCATCCACGAGGGCGGCGAAGGCGTGACGAGGTCGGCCAGCTCGGGCATGGGGGCGGTCAGGATAGGGATCCGCACAGGCTACGCCCCCGGCCCGCGCGGCTGAAGTCAATTTTTTCGGGGGCCTTTTCAATAGTTTTGTTGCGGTTGTTTCGCCTGTCGATCTGCGGAAAAAGTGGTGGCGTATTCGTCGCAAATTTCCCTATAATGCAATTCTGTTGCAAAAAGGAAGTTGTCCCTTTTCCCTCGCCGACCATCTTTTCCGATGCGAACTCGTTATTTTTCCGCTCGCCGCCACCGGCTGCGCTACGCCGCGCTTGTCACGACCACCGCCATGGCCGCCACTGCCGCCGAGGCCGACGACGCCCCGCTCCTGCCCGAGGTGTCCGTAGTCAGCCAGGCGGACGATGGCTACGCGCCGGCGCTGGCCAGCGGCGCCACGCGCACCGAGACCCCGCTGCGCGAGGTGCCGCAGTCCGTGCGGGTGCTGCCGCGCGCGCTGCTGGACGATATCGGCGCCACGCGGCTGGACCAGACCTTCGACTACGCGAGCGGCGTCGCGCGCCAGAACAGCTTCGGCGGCCTCTGGGACAACTACGCGATCCGCGGCTTCTCCGGCAACGAGAACACCGGCGCGGCCTATCTGGTCAACGGCTTCACGGCAAACCGGGGCTTCACCGCCCCGCGCGATGCCGCGACCATCGAGCGCGTGGAGGTGCTGAAGGGGCCGACCTCGTCGCTGTATGGCAGCGGCGAGCCCGGCGGCAGCCTCAACATCGTCACCAAGCAGCCGCGCTTCCAGCCCGGCCAGACCTACGATCTCCAGGTGGGCAGCCGCGACGGCTACCGCGCCGCCGCCGACCTCACCGGGCCGATTACCGAGACGCTGGCAGGCCGGCTGGTGGCCGTGGCCGACCACCAGGGCAGCACGCGGGACTTCATCGACAGCCAGCGCTATCTGGTGGCGCCGTCCCTGACGTGGATGCTCGGCGCCGACACCATCGTCCAGTACGCGGGCGAATTCCAGCGCTTCACCACGCCGCTGGACCGTGGCGTGGTGGCGGTGCAGGGACGGCTCGGCGCGGTGCCGCGCTCGCGCTTCCTGGGCGAGCCCAATGACGGCGCGATGCGGCTGGACAGCCAGTCGCACCAACTGAGCGTGGAGCACCAGTTCTCACCCGTCTGGAAGGGCCGGCTGGCCGTGGCCTATCGCGGCGGCAGCCTGGAAGGCTATTCGACCGAGGCGAGCGCGCTGCAGGCGGACAACCGTACGCTGACGCGGCAGCGGCGCTATCGGGACTATCAGTCCGACGATGTGTCGCTGCAGGCCGATGTGACCGGCAAGTTCAACACCGGGCCGGTCGGGCACGAGGTGATCGTCGGCATCGACACCTACCGCTTCGCCAATACGCAGGTGCAGCTGCGGCGCAACCCCAGCGCCGCCGCGCCCTACGCCATCGACATCTATCGGCCCGTGTACGGCCAGACGCCGCCCGCGCTGGCCCCCAACACCGACACCTACGAGCGCCAGACCAGCCTCGGCCTCTATGCGCAGGACCAGTTGCGGCTGGGCGAGCGCTGGCGGCTGCTGGCGGGCGTGCGTTTCGATACGTTCAACCAGTCGCTCGACAACCGGCTGCGCGGCACGGAGACGAGCCAGCACCAGACGGCGGTGTCGCCGCGCGTGGGGCTGACCTATCTGGCCAGCCACAACGTGTCGCTGTTCGCCAACGCCAGCCGCTCGTTCCGGCCCAACGCCGGCAGCGACGCCGCAGGCAACGCGTTCTCGCCCGAGCACGGCCGCGCCGTGGAGGCCGGCGTGAAGGTGGACAGCGACGACCGCCGCATCGGCGGCACGCTGGCGGTGTACGAGATCCGCAAGCGCAACGTGCTGACCGCGAACCCGGTCGATCCATCCTATTCGGTGGCCGCCGGCGAGGCGCGCAGCCGGGGCGTGGAACTGGACGTGGCCGGGCAGCTCGGCAAGCACTGGCGCCTGAGCGGCAACCTGGCCTATACCGACGCCGAGATCACCGAGGACAGCACGCTGCCCGTCGGCACGCCGCTGCTCAACATCCCGCGCACCAGCGGCAGCCTGATGGCGGTCTACGAGGACGCTGCGCCCATCGGCCAGCGCTACGGCGTGGGCGGCGGCGTGCGCTACGTCGGCAAACGGTCGGGCGATGCGCAGAACAGCTTCTCGCTGCCCGCCTACACGCTGGCAGACCTGTTGGCCTACTGGCAGTACAGCAAGACGGTGCGCGTGACGCTGAACGTGGACAACCTGTTCGACAAGACCTGGTACGCCAGTTCCTACAGCAGCGTCTGGGTGCTGCCGGGCGCGGGCCGCACGGTGCGGCTGGGCCTGCGGCTCAGCTACTGACGCCATGGGGAACATTGGGAAGCGCAGGCGGCTGCTGAAGGCTGCGTTGGCGGCACCGATTGTGTCGACGGTGGGCGCTGGGAAAGCCGTGTTCGCGCAGCCGCGGCCGACCTTGCGCGTGATCGGGCCGTGGGAGCTGTCCAGCCTCGATCCGCTGCGCAACGGCTACCTGTTCTCGCGCATGCAGGTCACCGAGACGCTGGTCGACTACGCCCCGGCCGGCGTGCCGGTACCGGGGCTGGCGGCCGGCTGGCAGATGTCGCCAGACGGCCTGCAATGGCGCTTCGCGCTGCGGCCGGGCGCGCGTTTCCATGACGGCACGCCGGTGATGGCCGCCGATGTGGTCGCCGCCCTCGGACGCGCCCGCCATGCCGCCGGGGTGCTGGCTGCGGCGCCGATCGCGGGGATCGATGCCGAAACCGGTGCGGTAAGCATCCGGCTCACGCGCCCCTTCGCCCCCCTGCCGGCGTTGCTCTCCCATAGCAGCACGCAGGTGCTGGCGCCGGCCTCGTTCGGCGCCGACGGCACGGTGCGCGCGATCATCGGATCGGGCCCGTACCGCGTGACCGAACTCGCGCCGCCGCAGCACTTCGCCGTGGAAGCGTTCGACGGATGGCACGGCGCCCGGCCAGCCGTGACCCGGGCCGAGTATCTGTCAGTGGGCCGCGCCGAGATGCGCGCGCTGATGGCCGAGGCCGGACAAGCCCATCTGGCCTATGGACTCGACCCGGGCAGCATCGCACGGCTCCAGCGTGGCCGCGCCGTGGCCGTGCATGCCGTGACGATTCCCCGGACCACGCTGCTGAAGCTCAATGCCAGCCATCCCCTGCTGGCCGATGCGCGAGTGCGCCGCGCGCTGGCACTGGCGCTGGACCGGCGCGGCATCGCCAGCGCCATCCTGCGTGATCCTTCACTGGCAGCAGGCCAGTTGTTCCCGCCCGCCCTGCCCGGCTGGCACGATCCGCGACTCCCCGCGCTGCCCTACGACCCTGCCGCCGCGCGCGGCCTGCTGGCTGAGGCCGGCTTCCGGCCCGATGCCGACGGCGTCCTGCGGCGCGGCCCGGATCGGCTCGCGCTGACGCTGCGCACCTTCCCGGACCGGCCCGAGCTGCCGGTCATCGCCGCCGCCATCCAGGAGCAGTGGCGGCAGGTGGGCGTGACGGTGCGCGTAGCCGTGGGCAATTCGAGCGACATTCCGTTCGGGCATCGCGACGGCACGCTCGAGGTGGGCCTGCTGGCGCGCAACTTCGGCGTGGTGCCGGACGCCTTCGGTGCGGTGGCGCAGGACTTCGCGGGCCAGGGCGGCGACTGGGGGCCGATGCGCTGGTCTTCGCCGGCGGTGACGGCCGCGCTGGCCGCGTTGCCGTCCACGCCGGAAGGCCCGCGCGCCGAGGCACTGCGCCGGCAGGTGGCGGACACGCTGCACGACGCGATGCCGCTGATCCCCGTGGTCTGGTATCGCCAGACGCTGGCGGCCAGCCCCCGGCTGGCTGGGGTGTCCATCGATCCCTTCGAACGTTCCTACCGGCTGACGCAACTGCAATGGAAAACCTGACCCGCGCCGCGTTGCCCGGCGCCGACCCGGTGGCCGTGCCTACCGCCACCTTCCGGCGCGACACCACGCGCCAGCTTGGCCGCATCGTGCTCCAGCGTGGCGTGCAGGCGCTCGTGGTGGCTGCGCTGGTCGGCACGGTGAGCTTCCTGATGATGCGGCTGTTGCCCGGCGACATGGCGTTCCGGATCGCCGCCGGCCGCTATGGCTACGACATGGTCACCGCGCAGGCCGCCGAAGCGGTGCGCATGGAGCTGGGACTCGGCCTGCCGTGGTTCGAGAGCCTCGTGGCGTGGTGGGGGCACCTGCTGCGGATGGACCTGGGCGTCTCGGCGGTGACGGGCGCGCCGGTGGCCGCCGAAATCGCCCATCAACTGGGCCATACGCTGTCGCTGGCGCTGGCGGCGCTGGCGGTGTCGTGCGCCATCGCCGTGCCGCTCGGCTTTGCGGCGGGCTTGCGGCCCGCAGGCCGGCTGGACCGGCTGACGCTGTGGCTGTCCGTGCTGCTGCGCGCGCTGCCGCCGTTCGTGCTCGGCATCGTGCTGGTGGCCGTGCTGGCGGTCCAACTCGGCCTGATTCCAGCCGGCGGCGATGCCGCGCACGGCTCGCTGATCGCTCCGGCGCTCACGCTGGGGCTGGGCCTCGCCGCCACGGCGATGCGCGTGGCACGTGATGCGATGGCCACGGTGACCGCCTCGCCGTATTTCCTGTTCGCGCGCACCAAGGGGCTCTCTGACCGGGCCGCGCTGCTGCGCCACGGCGTGCGTAATGCCGCCGTGCCGCTGGTGGCCTACCTCGGCGTGCAACTGGTCTTTCTGGTGGAGGGCGTGGTGGTGATCGAGACGCTGTTCGCATGGCCCGGCATCGGCCATGCGCTGGTTCACGCGATCTTCGGGCGGGACGTGCCGATGATCCAGGGCACGGCGCTGGTCATGGGACTGCTGTTCGTGGCGCTCAATACGCTGGTGGATCTGGCCTGCGCGGCGATCGATCCGCGCGTGCGCATCGGGAGGGGCCGATGACCTGGCATCCCCGCCGCAAAGCCGGCGCCGCCCTGCTGCTGATGCTGGCGCTGTTCGCCATCGTCGGCCCCTGGCTGGCGCCGCGCGCCCCGTTCGAGCAGAACCTCTACGGCATTCTCCAGGTGCCGCAACTGGCCGAGCCGCTCGGCACCGACCATCTGGGCCGCAGCATGCTGGCGCGGCTGGCGAGCGCGGCAAGGCTGTCGCTCGGGCTGGCGCTGCTGAGCGTGGCGTCCGCCGCCGTGCCGGGCACGCTGCTGGGCCTGCTGGCTGCGTGGCGTGGCGGCTGGACCGAGCGCCTGACCGGCGCCGTGGCGGACGCGGTGCTGGCGCTGCCGGGCCTGCTGCTGGTGTTGCTGCTGAGCGCGTTCGCGCCGGGCGACTACTGGCCGCTCTATGTCGGCCTGTCGCTGGTGCTGTGGGTCGAGTACTACCGCGTGACGCGGGCCACGGCGCGCGTGGTACTGGCCAGCCATCATGTGGAAGCGGCGCGGCTGCTCGGCTTCGGTCCCGGCTATATCGTGCGGCGGCATCTGCTGCCCGAGCTGGCGCCGCTGCTGGCCACGCTGATGAGTTTTGGCGCCGGCGCGGCGGTGCTGGCGCTGGCGGCGATGGGCTTCGTCGGCCTGGGCGCGCAGCCGCCGGCGGCTGAACTGGGGCTGATGATGACCGAATTGCTCCCTTATGCGGCGGAGGCGCCGTGGATCATCGCCTGGCCGATCCTGCTGCTCGGGATCGCCATCCTGGGGCTGGTGCTGGTATCGACCGGCGCGCCGGCGGAGGCCGACGCATGACCCGCATCGACACCCATCCCCTGCTGGCCGTGGATGCGCTGACCGTGGACAGCGCCGACGGCCAGCTGCTTGCGCCGGTGTCGTTCACGCTGGAGGCCGGACGCGCCCTGACGCTGCTCGGCGAAAGCGGCTCCGGCAAGAGCCTGCTGGCGCATGCGCTGATGGGCACGCTGCCGCGCGGCCTGCGCGCGGGCGGCACCCTCACGGTCGATGGCCGCCGCTGCGACGCCGCCGACCCCGCCACGCGGCGGGCGATGTGGGGCCGACAACTGGCGCTGTTGCCGCAGGAGCCGTGGTTCGCGCTCGATCCAACCATGCGGGTGGGCCGGCAACTGGCGGAGACGCATGCGCTGGCCGGGATCGGCAACGCGCAGGCGTGGCGCCGTACCTTGCACGACCTGCACGGGCTGGGCATGGCCCACGCGGCGCAGGCGTGGCCGACGACGCTGTCCGGCGGCATGGCGCAGCGGGTGGCCTTCGCCATCACGCGGGCGGGCGGCGCGCCGGTGCTGATTGTCGATGAGCCCACCAAAGGCCTCGACCGCGTCTGGCGCGATGAACTGGTGGCCCGGCTGCAGGCGGCGCTCGGCGAAGGGTGCGCGCTGCTGACGATCACGCACGACATCGCCGTGGCCCGTGCGCTGGGCGGCGATGTGGCGGTCATGCTCGACGGCAAGCTGGTCGAACGGGGAGACGCCGCGGCGGTCCTCGGTGCGCCCGGGCATGCCTATACGCGCGCGCTGGTGGCCGCCGAGCCAGCGAACTGGCCGCCGCTGACCGCCCCGTCGCCCGGTGGCGATGACATCCTGCGCGCGTGCGGCGTGACCAAGCAATTCGGCGACCGGACCTTGTTCCGTTCCCTCGACCTGACCCTGCACGCCGGCGAGCGACTGGCGGTCACCGGGCCCAGCGGCAGCGGCAAATCGACCCTCGGCAACGTGCTGCTCGGGCTGGTCGCACCGGACGGCGGCACGGTACATCGGCCGGATGGGATCGCAAAAGTGCGCTATCAGAAGCTTTATCAGGACCCGGCCGGCGCGTTCGCCCCGCATGCCAGCATTGGCCGCGCGCTGGAGGATCTGGCCGCGCTGCACCGGATCGACCGGACGCGCATCGCGCCGCTGCTCAAACGGCTGAAACTGGCGCCGCACCTGCTCGCGCGGCGGCCGGGCGCGGTGTCTGGCGGCGAACTCCAACGCTTTGCGCTGCTGCGCGCGCTGCTGCTGACGCCGGCCTTCCTGTTCGCCGACGAACCCACCTCGCGA